>Ga0208373_1002183_pt1 | contig 22494 bp, 32 predicted proteins | sample RifOxyC2_FD_184036 | JGI IMG/M metagenome (GOLD analysis project Ga0208373, IMG submission 184036) | Soil microbial communities from Rifle, Colorado - Rifle Oxygen_injection C2 (SPAdes) | ecosystem: Environmental > Terrestrial > Deep subsurface > Rock core/Sediment | place: Rifle, Colorado... | reverse complement strand
TGGGGAAAAGGATTTTTCGTTTTGCCTCGGCTGATTTCCCGCCCGCAGAAAGGGGCCTGGGGAATGAATGCGGGCGGGATTCTGAACCCTTTCATTTTCGCCGACGAAATTCATATTTTGCAGAACCAAAAAATAATTAGAAGTTTTTTGCTTCGCAAAATGCACCGTGGAATTCAAATATGAAGTTGTGTTTGCCCCGCCCACCCGTGCGCACACAACATCAATTGGACTCCCTTGCGTATTCTTTACAATTGTTGATTTTTGGTGTAGCATCATAGTAATAGAAAAGAAATATCACTTATACTTTAATTCTACTACTATAGTATCAGTTATGTCAAACATCACCAAAAATTTAAGGAAGTTGAGGGAAGAAAAAGGACTGTCCCAAGAAAAGTTGGCGAGATTGGCCGATGTCGCCAATAATACCATTATCAAAATTGAAGCTGGCAAAAACCAGAATCCAACACTTGATACTCTCAAAAAAATAGCGAAATCGCTTGAGGTAAGTGTTGATGATTTAATAAAGTAAAACAACAAAAATATGGAAAACAATATATCATTAATACCCGATGCATTAAAAGCAGTTGCAACTGATTACAAAAATTCTTTTTTATTTATTTTTAAAAATAAATGGTTGTACTTAGCAACTCTATTTTTTATTTTTTGCGGGATTTTTGCTCACAATTTAACAGTTCTTTACCAAAAATTTCTATACCCCGATTTATTTAACCAACCATTTTTACTAAATAATTTTTATCAAACTACACAACCACCATTTTCCGAACAAATAATTCACGCTCTTTCTTCAATACATTTGTCTAATGTGCTAAGCTCCTTATCTTTAACTTGGGATTTTTAACTGGCTTGGCATTGTCATAACTTCTTTCTTTTTGTATAAGAAAATTAAAAATTTATATAAATCTCCATTTACTAAAAAAGTGGGAAGGTTCTCACTTTTTCTATTTTTATTCGGCTTAGCCATAAGTCTTATTTCGTATCTATTTTTTAAAAACATCATTATTATATCATTGGGTGTTTTTATGGGATTGATCAGTATTAATGTTCTGTTTATTATTTTATTTACTCTTATAGAAATAGTATTTATTTATTTTTTGAAGTCTTTGCTACACAACGAAACATTTTCGCTTGACTCAATCTCGAGCCATTCGGAGACATTTATTAAACCATTATTTATATTTAATACCATTCTTGTTTTTGCATCCTCTTCATTTCTTGTTAGTGTTTCCTTATTCCCGGATATGCTAAACCTCCTTGTTTTTGGCAATTTTGGAAATTTTGCTAATTTAATCCCACAAACTATCTATGTGGGAATTATTTCAATTGTAAAATATTTTAATGCTTTCTTTACTATTATCTTTATTTTTACACCATTTATTCTTGCTCTAAATTCTTCAAAAAGTCTTTTTTCAGCAATGCGCGAAAATATTTCTCTCATTAAAAGGAAACTTGGCTATTACCTCTGGCTTATTTTAAGCACCATCTTATTTTCAGTTATTAATATAGTGGCAATGGAACTACTAAATTCGTTGCTTATGGTTTATTTAAATTACAGCACAAAAGAATTAATATATTCAACAACGCACTCATTGGTATTTACTTTTTTTCTATTGACAGTTTTTGTTACAGTATTCCGAAGCGTTATCAATTTTTCAGGAAAATCAGATTCTTCCAATCCATAATGATGGTGCTCCAGTTTTTAACTGGCATGAATTTCGTCGGCGAAAATGAAAGGGTTCAGAATCCCGCCCGCATTCCTCCCCAGACCCCTCCTGCGGGTGGGAAATCAGTCGAGGCAAAACGAAAAATCCTTTTACCCAGAAAAACAGATTTTCGTTTTGCCGAGTCCGTATTGAAGCCCCACGCACTGCCCGAATACTTGGAGGGCAGAACCCCGAAAGAAAAACACCCTTTCATTTTTCAAGAAAAAATACACCCTCGCCAAATCAGAAATGTAAGGAGTGTTTTTTCTTTCGGGGTTGCTGGCGTACTCGCCAGTGCGTGTGGCTTTCTCCGAATCATTTGTTTTGAAAATAGGTTCGAGCTTGGTACAATAAATACACCAATATCAAACTTTTTCGGGCTTCGCCACTACAGGCGGCGACCAAATCGTAAGGAATTTTGGCTGAAAATTTTTAATTATAAAGTCGAAAAATTATTAATTAACCAGAGGAAAGGATAATCTGTGCCAAAAACTAAATTAGGTAAATGGTCAGTAGGATTGAACGCCTTTTTCTTAATAGCAATTGCCATTTCTTGTGTGCTTGTTTTGATATTTAAAATACTTAATTTTGACGACCACTGGTGGGATGTGACAGTAGCTGTTGCATTTCCGGCAAGCATCGTTGCTTTAATCACCGGAATATTGGCGGTTAGGAAATATAAAGAGCGTTCTGTTTTGGTTTTTTTATCCATCATCATAGGCGTAAACACTGTACTTTTTGTCCTTCTTCATAGTTTGTTTATAAATGATTAATTAATTTTTATTATGAAAATAAATTTTATGCCACAATCTGGTTTAGGTAAATGATCAGTGGGATTTGGTATCGCCTTAGTTATATCAATGGTGCTTTCGCTCATTTTCGTCATTACCATAGGAGGAGATCCTGCTGTCATTGCTGATAATCCCTTATTTTTAATACTTAATGTCGCTCTTAATCTCACTTTTAATCTTGCTGGTCTGTTATCTTTTATTATTGGAATCTATACCATCATCAAGCATAAAGAGTGGTTAGTTTGTAAATACTTAGCAGTGTTATATGGTCTCGCTTTTTTAATGTTTATACTTGGAGAATTTATTTTTTCTCATTAGAACAACCCGCCAAAGAAAAACTTGAAATTGTCAGCAGTGTGGCTCTGTTGTCTTTCCTAATTTTTGTAGGGGGGTTTTCTTGTTGCCGCAGGTGGCGAAATGTGTTTGAGCTATTTTTAAAATACAGCCCTTAAAAATAAAACGCCCCAATAATATTTGAGGTGTTTTTATTTTTATATAGTTGAGAGCGAGGGAATTAAACAGGTGGCTAGTTGAGCAACAAAGCAAAATTATTAGCCAATCCGAGCTGGCGCAAAATTGACGAGCCATATCCAGAGCGAAACAAATTGTCAAGCTTTTGTTGACAATTTGTGAAGTTCTGTTCTTCTAATTGCTCCTTGTAAATAATATCTTTATTTTAGTTTTTTGCGTTTGAGTAGCAATGAATTTATCACTACCGATACACTGGAAAGCGCCATAGCTAATCCGGCGAATTCGGCTCGGAGTAATCCTAAAAAGGCAATTGGGATGCCGACACTGTTGTAAAACAAGGCCCAAAACATATTCTGCTTAATTTTGCTCATAGTCTGACGACTAAGTTTGATTGAATTTACCACATCCGATAAATCGTCTTTCACCAGAATAATGCCGCCGGTTTCAATCGCAATATCAGTCCCGCCGCCCATAGCGATTCCTAAATCAGCTTGAGCCAAAGCCGGAGCGTCATTAATGCCATCACCTACCATAGCGACTTTCAGACCCTGTTGTTGGAGTTTTTTCACCTCATTGGCCTTGTCCTCGGGCAGGACTTCCGCTAAAATTTGTTCAATGCCGACTTGTTTGGCAATAGCTTGCGCCGTTCGCAAATTATCGCCGGTAATCATAATGGTTTTAATCTTCATTTCACACAGCTTCTTTATCGCTTCCGGAGAATTCTTTTTTAATGTATCAGCGACCGCTATTAGACCAAAAATATTATCGCCAGCGGCAACTATCATCACGGTTTTGCCTTCTTCTTCCAGTTCTCTTTTTTGTTTTTTAATACCTTCAGGAGTGTTGATTTTTAACTGATCCATTAATTTTTCCGTGCCGACCAATATTTGCCGGCCATTAATTTTACCACTGACACCGTGACCAACCACGGCTCTGAAATCATTTACTTCCAAAAGCTTCAATTCCTTTTCTTTGGCTTTTTTTATAATAGCTTCGGCAAGCGGATGTTCTGAGCTGTTTTCCAGCGAAGCGGCCAATAACAAAATTTCATTTTGCCCTTTATCTGTCGCAACCGATAAATATTGTGTTTCAATAATATCGGTGACGACCGGCTTACCCTCGGTCAAAGTGCCGGTTTTATCAAAAATAATCGCCTGAATTTTATTGGCAATTTCTAATGGTTCGCCACCTTTAATCAAAATGCCATTTTCCGCGCCCTTGCCCGTGCCAACAATAATCGCGGTCGGCGTGGCCAGTCCCAAAGCGCAAGGACAGGCAATTACCAGTACCGCTGTAAAAACCAAAAGAGCAGTGACAAAAGGCGACAAAAACAAAAAATACCAACTAATAAAGGCGATTAAAGCGATTGCCACCACAGTCGGCACAAAATAACTGGAAATAGTATCGGCAAATTTTTGAATCGGCGCCTTTGACCCTTGAGCATCCTCTACCACCTTGATAATTTGCGACAGCACCGTGTCTTTACCTATCTTAGTGGTTTTAAATTTAAAACTGCCGGTTTTATTGATGGTTGCGCCGACAACGAAGTCACTGGCTGATTTTTCAATTGGAATGCTTTCACCGGAAATCATTGATTCATCCACGCTGGAATGACCGTCTGTCACCTCGCCGTCTACCGGCACTTTCTCGCCCGGCCGGACTATGACAATATCGCCGACTTGGACTTCCTTAATCGGCACATCAATCTCTTGGCCGTTCTTGATAATTCTGGCTGTCTTGGCTTGCAGTCCCAATAATTTTTTAATCGCTTCGCCGGCTTTGCCTTTGGCGCGCGCTTCCAGCCATTTGCCCAAAATCACAAAAGTGATAAGCAAAGCCGAAGTTTCAAAAAACACTTCTCCGTTTATTAAATAGGTGGTGGTCAAACTATAGAAATAGGCAGCTGAAGTGCCGACCGCAATCAAAGTATCCATATTGGCGGTTTTGTTTTTAAAAGCATAATAAGCGCCTCGATAAAACCGCCAGCCGATATAAAATTGGACTACTCCGGCTAAAAGCGATTGAGTCATCCGGCTGATATTTGACATATCGCGCAGAATCATCGACAACGCCAGAACCGGAATTGATAAAACCAAGCTTAAAATAAATAAATTTCTTTCTTTTTTAATCTCTTGCTCGCGCGCTTGCTGATTGTGGTCTATTGCCTCATCATCAACTGCTACTACTTTTGCTTCGTAACCGGCAGATCGGACTGTTTGAATCACCTTTTTATCATCACAGTCGTCACTATCATATTCCACTGTCGCTTTTTGGGTGGCAAAGTTAACATTGGCGCTTTTGACACCGCTTAAACCGCTTAAATTATTTTCAATCGTCAAAGCGCAACTGGCGCAATGCATGCCCGTAATATTATATTGTTTTTTCTCATTTTTGCTCATTTGATTAGACTATTCAATAATTAATTTTCCTTGGTACATACTCATATCGCAAGTGAAGATAAACACTCCCGGCTTATCAGCAACGATATCAATCGTCACTGTTTTGTCTTCCGGCAATTCTTTCCTGATTTTAAAATCTGGAAAGTTGACAAAACGTGAACATTCGCTTGATTCTTCGCGCCGAAAATTAATCCGGATTGGCTTATCAAGTTTGGCTTTGATTACGCCGGGCGAATAAACGCCTTTAACCAAAATATCAAAAACCTGAATATTGTTTTTTATTTTAGCATCCGCTCCACGTTGATTTTTAGCATACCAAAGCCACAGGATATAAAGTCCGATAACGGCCAAAATTAAAATAATACCTATAATTTGCATAAACGCATATAGTTTATTAATTTTAAAAGTTTAATTTAGTTTTTGTTGAATTGATTATAAATCCAACCAAACAAATACATAGTGACAAAGCTGATCACCGCCGCCTCAATTATTCCGCCGATAATTCCCAGTACGCTTAAAGAAAAGAAAAGATGCCACTGTTGCATCCTTTCAACCGCGCCGTTGTAAAATCCCAAATTACCCAAAACTCCCAACAATAACATACAAATTGCCGATAGAATAGCTCCAGCATAACCCAGAGATAAAGCATTTAATTTTTTGTCCATACTTTTAAATATTAATTAATTGATGTCTTTTTTTCTTTGTTCAAATTCCTTTTGACTTATTTCGCCCTTGGCATAACGTTCTTTTAAAATATCTAAGGCATGATTGCCGTCTGGTCGGTCGCTTGATTGATTAATTAGCAGTTTAATCAAAGCGATAATTCCCACAATAATGATAGCCCAAAAAATAATCATAAAAATCCAGCCAAAACCAAAATAGCTCCAATTACCCATCATATTGCCCATACAATCATCGCTATCAGCCATAACCGCCAAAGGTAAAGCCAAAAAAGCTACTGCCAATAAAATTATGTTTTTCATACATTTTATTTTATTTAATTTATAAAGTTTGATCATCTCTGTAATTATTTTTAGCCGGTGGATAGCTCTATTTTTTGTAATTATCTTTTATCTGACTTTTTATAATAATTATATTAATAATAACCAGACACTCCTATAATAGTATTATATATGGTAAAAAAAAACAATGTCAAACTGATAACTAAAGAATAAATTCTTACTCATTGCAACAATCTATCAACTCTTCAACCAGACTGTTTATCTTTCTGGTGATATCATTTTCTTTGCTGCTGTCAGCTTGAAGAATTTCCTTATTTATCTTCTTGCCTTCATTAACGTCAACTAATTTTAAATTTATGCCGAAAAAGAGAGAATACAAATTATACGCTTTGGAAAATAAATCTTTGGCTTCGTTCTTTCTACCTTGATGATAATATTTGGTGCCAACTTCAATTAGTCGCATTGAGGCGGCCAAAAGATGCTTGCTGATGCACCATTCTTCCCCTTGGGCGTCATTGACGATTTTTTTTAGCAGATCTTTCCTTATTTCCCGAACTTGGAATAAAACATCATAATATTTATCATTGCCGGTTTTAGCGGCTGTGAAGAAGAAATGCTCCTCCAAACTGATAATATTCATAATCGCTATCGCCAAATCCTCCTGTGAAGACAAGTCCAGCTTATGCTCTTGTTTCATCTGCTCGACTCGCTCCAAAAATTTGTTGATTTTCTTAATGTTAGACATAAAAAATAAATCAATTGTTTATTAAACAAAGAATAATAAGATAACTAGACCAAGAATTATCATAGTCATGCCCATAATAAATCTTTCAGCTTTCCGATGTTTTTTTTGCCAATCTCCCAGCTTGATCAGAGTGTAAGGATTTGCCGCCAACACCAGCAAGATAATTAAAGGCAGAACGAACATTAAATTATAAAGTAACATATAACTCACTCCGACCCAATAGGTAGTCTTCAAAGCCAATAAGCCGATAATTGCCACATAAATTCCGCCAGAACATGGAAAGGTGCAAAGGCCGACCAAAAATCCCATTACCAGAGCAGCTGGCAAAGTCGCTTTGCGCATCCAATTTTGAATCGCATCTTTGCTCACATGGGGGATACCCAATTTAATTGGAAATTTTGGAACAAAGTGATTGATTAAATTGATTAAACCAAGAATAATTACCAGCCAAGAACCAAGCTTAGCCATAAAATGAGGCGCATTACTGAACAAAACGGCTTTTAACAGCCCAAAGCCGATGAGCAAATAAGCCAGATAAATAGCAATAATATAAATACTACCCATCTTCATAACATCGGCTTTGCCTCGTTTGATTGAAAACAAAAAAGCGATAAACAGCAACAGAACCGCAAAAGCGCAAGGATTTAAACCGTCTAAAAATCCGGAAATCAGCACCGTCGGCAAAAGTGATTTTTCTTTTATCCAACCATAATTATCTTCTGCTAATAATTGGCTTTTATTTTGTTCCAGGTAATTCAAATATTCGGTAATCGGCGTGTCAATCGGATATGTCTTGGCGATGCCGACAAAATCGTTAGCATATTCCGGAATGGCCCAGATCTGATAATTCTCGGCATCATTATGCATTTCATCTTGATAAATAATAATCCGCTTAAATCTTTGGCTGTTGGTTTCATCAAATATTTCATCAATAATGTGCTGAGGCACATGGCCACCAAGGACGTATTTATCACCGACAAAAGTCATGATGTGGCTTTGTAGTGGCAGTGGCACACCCAGCCGAGCCATCAGTTGATTCATTTCTGGACGATTACTCTTATCATTGATATAATCTTTCTTGATAAAGTCAGCTATGCCATAACGACCCAGCATTTCCTTGATTTCATTATTAATATACAAAGAGCACATACCGCAGGCCTCATTATAATAGATGACCGCTTCAGTCTCTTCGGCAACGTGTTCCTGTTCTGTCCCGTGAGCTTGGGCAGAAAATAACAGACCAAAGAACAAACCAAAGATAAGAAACATAACAATTAACAAGCTAAACCTTCGAATTAAAAATCTGGACATAAATTAAATATTTAATTAAGTATTTATTTGACAACAAGTATGGATTTTTTGATACTTTCGCCACAGATAGATCACGCCACCGATAACAAATAAAATACTGAAACCCAAAACATAATTTTGATAAGTAGAAAAGAATATTGCTAATCCGCTCAAGCCGAGAATCGGCAGTAAAATCACCAAGTTATGTATACAACAAGCGACCATTGCTATCGTTGAAACGCCGCCGGAAGCGATGACAGCGCCTCCACCTTGTTTGACTTTAAGATGAATAGCTCGAAATATCCCAATCTGAACCGCCAAGCCAAAAATTAACGGCAAAATAAAGTACCACTTATAAGTTAAAAAATAAAACGGAGCAGTCAGACTTTGCATCGTTAGGGTTTGAATCAAATAAAAAACAACACTAGCGCCAATGGCGCCAAATATGCCCCAAATCAAAGGCGAATAATTCTTTTTTCTGCCTGATGTCATATTATTTATATCAATATTGAAACAAAAGTTATTTAATATCAAAGTTAAATATCAGAGAATCATCAAGACCGACAACAAGCAGTCCGGATAGTTTTTGATCAAATGTCATTTTTACTTGAATGTGGTGACCACCCGTAGCTGAATTATCAATCATATAACCGATCGGTTTGACGCCGGAAAAATTGGATCTATTTTCAATATCAAATCCGGCCAGATCATAGCGATGATTATTTATTGATAGCTTGATGACTGTTTGGTCAGCTGTTTTAATTACATCTTCTACAGTAACGTCAATCCCGTCTTGGGAATCTGACATTGGAAAAAACTTATCGGCAGATGTTGAAGCAACCGGCTTTGAATCATTACTATTGTCTACCGACGGAAGCGATGAATCATTGACACATCCGGTCAAAAATACCATCAGCATCAAAATGGAGATGATAAATATTTTCTTTCTGCTCAAGACTGGTCGCAATTTGGTTAGAATAGCTTTTATCATAAAATAAATTTGTTATTTATCTCTAAATTTTACATTGCGCAATTAAATTTTTTTTGATATTTTTGTCTATCAGATATATTCCCATCCCAAGAAGAATAATGCTTAATGCCTTGACTTCCAAACCTTTAAACGGCAAGGCGTATAACGCTAAGGGAAAACCAATTAGCCCTAGTAGCGGCACGCCGCAAGACGGACATCCGGAAGCCACAATGCCGGCTACCGCTCCGCCCAAGCTGACTGCCTTGTTGCCAGGCGCTTTAGTTCTTATCACATCCCGTCTAAAAACCAAAAGCGACAGATAAAAACCAGCCAAAATAGCAATCACAGCGCCGAATAATAAAGAAAATATCGTAAACCAATATCCATTCATATCCGCATAAACAAAAATACTGCGTTGGTAAACATTCATCACTGTCAGATAATAGGAGACCGCGCTCATTGCCGCAACCGAGGCAACAGCAATTGTCAGATATTTTTTATTTTTCAAAATAATTTTTAATATTCTTGCCATAAGCCGTTTATTTGACTACATTGCCAGAAAATGTTAATTGGAATGGGACATTTTTCCCGCCGTTGTCGTTGCTATATCCGGTTATACCGCGAGTAATCGGACCAATAGCGTCCGGTCCATGAGCTAATGGATCAAAAATCACTTCCAAAGTTGCTGTCTGACCCGGTGCTATGCTTTGAGACCAAAAGGTCGGATTACTATGCATACCGAATTTTGGACTGTCTTGACCATCAACGCTTAATATGGCGCTGGTGCACATGCAAGAAGTGCTGATTTGGGAAATATCCAGATCGGCCGTACCTTCATTTTTAATAGTAAAAGTGTGTCTGGTCAAACCATCAGCCATTGAAATTGTACCAAAATCATATCTATTAGAATCAATAACTATTTTGGCAACGCCGCCATTACTCGTATCCGACGCATCCATGATTGCTCCGACAATAATACCACCGACAATTAAAATTAGAACAAATAAAACGATTATTATAATATGAATGTTGTTTTTGAGATTCATAATTTATTTTTTATTTATTATTTTTTGATGACATTAGCAGTAATCTCTGCCTCAATCTCTGGGTTGTTGGGATCGTTGGTTGTGATGTAAATAATTCTGGTAAGCGGACCAAGATCAGTATCGTCCTTGTGAATGGCCGGATCAAAAGTGACAATCATATTCACGCTTTGACCGGGAGCAACTATTCTGTCGGCTTCGGCGACAGCGGCTTTGGTACAACCGCAAGAAGTTGAGACTTTTAATATTTCCAGCGGTTGATTACCCAAATTACTGATCTGAAAAATATGGCTGGCAATTTCGCCATAAACCACCATATTAAAATCATAAGTTTTGGGAGAAACTTCTGCTGCCGGACCGCCAATAACAGCGTTGGCATTAGTATTGGCATAGCCGTTGTCATTGGTTTTAGTATAACCATAGACAGCAATCATGGCCAAAATTGTTACTATTACCGCCGACAAGATAATAATATTTTTTGTCATATTTTTATATTTTACAAACAAAATTATTATTTATTTTTTGCGCCAATAGATATATTGAAGTAGCCAGCAGTATGACGCCAATAATTGCAAATTCATATCCGTCAAAAGGCAAAACGCCGATGATGGCACCAGCTATTGTCAAACCGAAAATCGATGACAATATCACTGATCCGCATGACAGACAGCCGATGCCAACCAAACTTATCAAAGAAGCGCCGAAACTGGCGCTGGATCTGCTGGAAATTACAAGCTTCCGTCGGATAAAATAAATCAGAGACGCCCCATTAATGCCAAACAGCAAAGATAAAGTAACCACTGTGACCAACGACAAAACAGAAAAATTAATGTCGATCAAATTGGAAAAATCAAAAAACAAGCGCCATTTGTCAAATAAATTAAAAACTCCGGCAGTCAAGACATAATGTAGAAAGCCGAAATTAGCTATCCACCAATTAATGAGAAAAAACAACGCCGCAATCAGTATTGCTAAAACAACATAGGTCAAACGGCCGAAAACCAAAATGAAAAGTAGTCTGATATTATTTAACTTGTCCATTTTAAATACTGGAATTAGCTTTGTTAATTTTGCGAGTCGCCTGAGTCGGTTGACGGTTTGATCACTTGTCCAGTATTTAAATCACGATAGGTTCCCATTTGTTTTACTCCTTCTCGAAAGACATAGGCTCCGTCGCTTTCAATCGTGCCGACTTGAGACCAAATTTTAGTCAAAGACGGATAATCATCCACGTCACCGGTTAAAATTATCGTCGGCAACAGAGTAATGTCGTATTTGGCGATCAATTCTTGGCCTTCGCTTAACTGCCGGCCAATGATTTTTTGGTTTTCAGTCGGCAAGCCATATCGCTTGAGAATATCTTCGTGTAAAGTGACATCATAACAATCATCGCACGCAGTATCGGTCAGCATCACCCACTGCATCCGCCCCCTGACTTCGCCCGAATCAGTCAACACATACGGAGCGACAACCTGCCTCATTACAAAAATATTATCAACAATATCTCCCGCCTGTGGCCAAATTAATTTTAATTTGGCATTTTTATTAATCTCACCGCTGACGATCAAAGACGGAACTTTGGTGATATTATATTTTTTAACTAATTCCGCTCCTTCAACACTGGCCAGCTCAACTATTCTTTGTGAGACGATATTCACGCTTTCCTTTTTAATTGCGTCAATAATGGGGGTTAAATCAAAACAATCTAAACAACTCGGCTCTTTAATCTCAATAATGCTGATTTCCGCCGGCCGTTCCGCTTCTCTGGCGGTGGCGATTCTACTGTCTAAAATCAAATTGGTCCAAGTGGTCGCAATCAACCCAAATAAAATCGAGGCCAGAGTAATAATTGCCAAAGCGATGGCTAGTTTGGAGTTCAGCTTGAATTGATTTTGAAATTCTTGATTAAACATAAAATTAAAAATTGTATTTTATTAACAGCCACCCACCATATTAGGTAGGTTTTGCAAATTGGAAGGTATAGATTCGGAAGCGGAACCGGTGTTTGATGTTTTGATATCGCCACTTTTAATCTTGCTTAAAATGGCGGCTGATTGAACCACTTGGACAAAAGAAAATAAAGTCAGAACAACTAAAACCATTGTCACAGCCAAACTGCCCCACTGAATATGCTTTTTGTCTTGTTTTTGAGGATTAACAACACCTAAAATTTCTTCTTTCAACTTGTCTAATTCGCTTGTTTGTTTCATATTTTTTTATATTAATAATAAAAAGTAATTAACAGCCACCCACCATATTAGGCAGATTTTTCAAATCAGATGGCAGTGGCGCGCCTTGATTGCCTTGACCATAGTCGGGTAAATCCAAACCTAGAAGCAAAGCGGCAGTATCAGGCGTAAAATCCGCTCCTTGTAACTGGCTACTTAGCTTCTGGATCATTTGTTTAGGAAAATACATTCCTTTCCAGCGCGCCAGCTCTCGCAATATTTCGTCGTTGGAATATTCTGACCCGTGATTTTTGATTAAATAAGCTGACAATCCTCGCATTGCTTGGGAATGAGCGCAGCCACAAGCCGCGCTTCCGTCAGAAGCAATAATTGACTGAGCGGAACAACAATACTCGCAGGAAATTTGCAGACCAACATCAATAAATCTCTTTAAATCGTCGCCGTCCAAAGCAATGCCTTGACTGCCATAGGTGGGGTCAAATCGTTTCATTATATTGATAGCCGGTTGAACATCATCAAAAGATATATCTAACTCAACGCCATATATATCCGGCACGCCTTGAGAAATGGCCAAGGTTATTGCGTCTTGAGAGATATCACCGGTCAAATCAATATTGCCATATTTGGATGATCCCCCCCCAATAATTGAACCAGTAATTTTTTTCAAAACTCCGCCACCGCCCAGCGCGTCATAAGTCCTGGCGATAACCGTCTGATTGGCGCCTATTGATAAAATTAACAGGGAAAGCAGAACAAAATTAATGACTGTCAGCGCGCCGTTTAATTGATTATTTTTCTTTAAATTCATAAATTTGATTTTAAACCGAATTAGTAAAATTCAAAATAACAAATACCTACTACATATTGTAGTAGGTATTTGTTTTAGTGTCAAATCGTCATTTATCCACAACAATGATAATAACGGTAATGTCTCTAATTTTTACATTGTGAATTAACCAGTTCATAATCCATTACGCAAATCGGCTCAATCGGCGTCATCTCGCACTGCTGGTTAGTCTGATACAAAACCGGCTCCATTTCAGAACAAGAATCAGCATAATATTCGGTCATTGCCGAATTATTGACGGACAATGCTCTGCCCGTAAAAATAAAAGAGATTGCCAAGATGATAATGCCGATGGCCAATCTTGAGGAAAAAATTTTAAATTTTGGGTCATATCTATTATCGGACAGCTTATTGACTCGCTCAATAATTGCCGGATTGGCAAAAAACGACAAAGCCAATTCATTTCTGACGATCATTTTCTTTTTCCAGTCAATAACCTTATACAGGGCTCCGGCTAGAGGAATCTTGTTTTGGAAATTGTCAGTCGCCCACTGATCAGCCGCCAGCTCGGAAAATACCAGATATTGTCCGGCAAAAAATTTTAATCCCGGCAGAAAAAATAAAATTCCAGCTATCAGTTTGACCATGAAAATTTTAATCGGTTCATGGCTTAATAAATGATATTGCTCATGAAGCAGTACCGCTTTCAATTCTTTGGCAGACATTTTAGCAATCAATCCTGATGAAAGGCAAACCTTGGACCGAAGTAAGCCAAAACAAAAAATAACTGGATTTTTATCGGAAATCTCAATAATTTGTCCAATCGCCAATCCCGCCTCTACGGCAATCATAGACAGCCGTCTGGAAATTACCGGCTTTTGGCGCTGTAAATTTTCTCGGACGAATTTATTGGTCACCAGCTTCACCTTTAATACCTTGATCGTGGCAAAACCAAAAAAACCAATTAAGCCTGAACCGATAATTGTCAAAGAAATAAACAAAATCGGGTGATGACTGAAAGACAAATGATCAGTACAGCCGCAAATTGTTTCCATCTGTCCCAAAAGAATTTTTGGAAATAACAATAATTTGGGATAGAGCTTCCAAGCCGAAAATGACAACAAAGCCAAAAAGCCGATGCCAATAGCAAGTATTTGATAAAAAGTAAAATTTGCCTTTTGACGTAAATTCTCTTTAAACATAAGATGAAAAATTATTTTTATTATCCAGCCATAACTCGGCCGGTAAAAATTATTTTATTTTTTTCAATTTTCTCTGCCATTGGACCAAATCTTTCTGATCACTACCTTCTACCACATCAATAAATTGAGCGACCGCTACTTCGCCAAATTGTTTGATTAGTCTTTCAATCGTGCCACGAGAATTAGTGGCAAAGAAAGTTTTCTTGTCTTGAGTCGGAGTATAAATATAACTGCCACTGCCATTAAAGCGTCGTTTTAATATTCCTTTTTTAGCTAAGCGCGACATTATAGTCATAATTGTGGTATAAGCCGATTGGCGGCGACGTTTTAAAAGATGCTGCAAAACTTCCCGCACGGAAGCGCTTTTCAGTCGCCAAATTATTTCCATTATTTCCGTCTCTAATTCACCTAAAGTGTTTATTTTTATATTTTTTTTCATATTATGATAAATATTACTATTTTTGTAGTATAAGTAAAATTAAAATCTGTGTCAAATTTTTGTTTTTATTAATAATGTACGCCCACGGTCGCCTCTCTTCTTTATATGCACGGCTACAATTAATATAATTTATTAGAATAAACTGGTTTATCAATAAATTTAGAAATATGACCAATAAAATATATATACCCTGACACATTTATTGAACGTTTTAAGCGGGTATATTTAATGTAAAATTTGAAATGTGATTTTTAAGCTTCTCATCAAAATGTTGGTTAGGGATTTTTTCGTCCGAGTATTTAATTTAGCGCGCGAAGTATGCCGTCAATTTTATTCAAAAAAAGTTCTAATTTTATCAAATAAACACACAATTTAATAAAGAAAACACTTCCAAGCGGAAAGTGTTTTCTAAATAATTTTTTATACAATTTTTCTCATCGTAGTCAGATTGCTTTCTAAGACTTCTTTGGATATTTTATTGTTCTTATACAAATCTTTAAGAGAATTATCTATAGTTACCATACCCTCTCTGGCGCTAGTTTGAATAGTGGTTTTGATCTGAGAGATTTTGTTTTCCCTGATCAGATTGGCAATCGCTGGATTATTGAGCAAAATTTCTCTGGCCGCCACTCGTCTGCCGTCTTGGCTTGGGATTAGTCTCTGCGAGATAATTCCTTGCAGAGTGATTGATATCTGGGTTCGGATTTGGTTTTGCTGATGAGGCGGGAAGATATCAATAATCCGGTCAATGGTCTGTGAAGCGCTATAAGTATGTAAGGTGGCAAAGACCAAATGTCCGGTTTCGGCTAAGGTAATGGTCGTGGCAATGGTTTCTAAGTTTCTCATTTCGCCGACCATAATAACATTCGGATCTTGGCGTAAGATATGAATCAGACCGCTCTGGAAAGATAGCATATCACTGCCTAGTTGTCTTTGTTGGACAATACTTTTGGCTGGTTTGAACACAAATTCAATTGGATCTTCCAAAGTGATAATATTTTTGTTGTGGGTTTGATTGATATATTCAATCATCGCCGCTAGTGAAGTGGACTTGCCACAACCGGTCGGCCCAGTGACCAGTATCAAACCTCGGTCGGCATTGCATAAGTCATAAATAACTTGGGGCATTCCAATATCTTCCATTGATGGAATTTTGGATGGAATAGATCGGGCAGACAATCCAATTTCTCCCTTCTCCCAATGAAGGTTTATTCTAAAACGAGAACCATCGCTTATTTCATAGGCGATATCCAACTCTTTCTCAATTGTAAACTTTTTAAATTGATTATCATCGACGATTTCTTTTACTAGTGCTTCTATTTTATTGCCATCCATCACATCTTTATTGAGGGGATTGAGTGTTCCTTCAGTCCTGATGTAAGGTGGTAGTCCGGAAATCAAATGAAAGTCAGATGCTTTTTTGGCGATTGCTTGTTGGAGTAGGGTTTCAAGTGACATAGTTTTATGTGTTTTATATATTCCAGTTTTGTTTTTTGAGTGCTTTTTGGGCCGCTTTGGTCTGGGCTTCTTGTTTGCTGGATCCAGTGTCGCTAGCTATTAATTTGTCATTTAAGTATACCCCCACCTCAAATGTTTTTGAATGATCAGGTCCTGATGATGCTAAAACCTTGTAGGTTGGTGTGACCCCCATTTTTTCTTGTGATTTTTCTTGAAAGTCACTTTTGGGGTCAATGTATAAACGATTTTTTATGATCTCTTTCAGCTCGCTGACGATTACTGTTTGAATAAATTTCCTTGAAACAGTAATGCCACGGTCCAGATAAATAGCGCCAATCACCGCCTCCATAGCATTGGCTAGGATGTATTGTCTGGATTTGGGATTTTTGTCCTTGGCTTCGCCCCGGCTCATCATAATGAAGTCTTCAATTCCAAGACCACTGGCGATTCTGGCTAGGTTGGTACCATTAACGAGGCTGGCTCGCCAATTGGTAAGCTCACCTTCCGGGTTGGGATATTTTTGATACAAATATTCTGTCACGACCAGCTCCAATACTGCATCGCCCAGAAATTCCAGTCGTTCGTTATGTTCCAGCTTATATTCCGGATGTTCATTAAGATAAGAGCGATGAGTAATGGCTTGGGTAATTAGATCTTTGTTTTTAAACTTTATCCCAAGATTTTTTTCCAGTTGTGATATATTCATGATTTTTTATTCTTTGATTGGGTTTAGTTGCATATTAACTTTTTTATCAATTTTTTTATCACCCATTTCTTTGTAGATTGCGCCCAGCACGCCGTTGACAAATTTACCGGATGACTCACCACCAAAGGCCTTGGCTAGCTCAATCGCTTCATTAATCGCTACTTTGGCTGGAATAGAATCGTCAAATTTAAGTTCATAAGTTCCAAGACGCAATATATTGCGGTCAATAATAGTGATCTGATCTAGTGGCCACTCTGGGGCAAATTTTGTGATTAGACCGTCTATTTCCTTTTTGTTGTCAATCGTTCCGGTCACAAGGTGTGCAATAAAACCGCCATCATCAAATTCGGGAGCAAAAGAGTCTTTATTATTCTCCATAATTTTTACTACCCCTTCTTTTTGGTTGTTAAAATCCCATTGATACAGGGTTTGAACCGCGATGGTGCGGGCTAAATGTCTGTTGGACATAGTATTGATGATAATCCGCCGCGGCGGGCTAATTTATATCAATTATTCAGGGTCTGTCATTGAAAGACAGGGCGGATAAATATTGGTATCACGCTATTTATTTTTTTTGGATTCTTTGGCCGCTTCCTTTTCTCTGACTGCTGTTCGTCTTTCCTGGTCTTTTTGTTTGACGCTTTTCTTTTTCGCTTTTAAGGTGATGGTTTGTTTGCCCTTATAAGTACCGCAAAACTCACACACTCGGTGAGGCAGTCTTGGTTTGCCGCATTTGGGGCACTTTGTCAGCTCGATATTTTTCAAAGCAAAATGAGATGCTCGTCTTTTTTTTGAGGATTTGGTTCTTTTTTGAGTAGGATGTGGCATAAAAGTTAATTCAAAATTATAATTAGCTGGTTAGTTATTAGTTTTTAGTTGCTTAGTCTGGGTTGCTTAACTTGTAAAGTTTACCTAGTTAGATGTCGTATAGCATTCTATGTAGGGTAAATTGAATTTATTGTAGCAGGATTTATGTCTTTTAGCAAGGTTTTCTTACAGGTTTTCTTAATAATCCTCCACCTTGTCTGAAAGGGGAGGTTGGAGGGGGTGGTAGAGAGGTTTAAAAAATATTTGTAAAATTTGTAATTTCAAATTTTTATTTTAAAATTTTTAAGAATGATTTTAGCTTGTTCGGTAGTTCACTGGTATATTTGTGCTTTGTGCCATCCGGGCCGATAAATTCAAGCTGGCTGGCGTGCAGGAATATCCGACTAATGTTGGCTGGTTTTAATCTTTTGTTTTGATACAGGGTGTCGCCGATTATCGGGTGGCCATAAGCCAACAGATGGACTCTGATTTGATGGGTTCGGCCGGTAAATATTTCTACTTCAAGCAGAGTATATTTTTCATATCTTTTTATGACTTTAATGACAGTCAAAGCTAATCTGTCTTTGTGAGCAAACTTATCTCCTTTGTCTTTTGGATGCGCCGCATAAAGTCCGGATTTGTTTTTGGATCGGCCAATCGGCAAGTCGATTTTATCATCGTCTTTGGCAATATTGTCATAGACTAAGGCAGTATATTTTTTGATGATTTGGTGATCTCTAAATTGTTGTTTGAAGTAGTCAAAGGCGTCTTGGGTGCGGGGGATGATCATCAGCCCCGAGACATCTTTATCCAGTCGGTGAACTAGCGCCGCTCGAGACGGGTCTTCGCCGATTTTTATTAGCTCTGGATATTTGCCCGTCAGCCAGTCAACGAGAGTATCGGTTTCATTCTTAGTGGTCGGATGAACTAGTAGTCCGGCCGGTTTTTCAATAATAAAAAAGTTTTCATTTTCAGCGACGACGACGATGTCATTGCGAGGAGGGAGTGAAGTGGCCGACGTGGCAATCCAGTTTGTATCTACTGTCATTGCGAGCGACCTGAGGGAGCGTGGCAATCCCGTCTTGTCATCACTGTCATTGCGAGCGACCGGAGGGAGCGTGGCAATCCCGTTTATTATTGTTTCGGATTTCAGATTTCGGATTTGAACCACATCTCCTGTTTTTAAAAATCGATGCACGGTCGCTTTTTTATCATTGACCAAAATATCACCCGCCATAATCATTTTTTTAATTTGCGAGCGAGTAATATTGCCTAAATTTTCCGTCACAAATATATCTAATCTCATCCCTTTATTTTCTAGAGTGACTTTTATTTTTTTATTCATTTGAATTTTTATGTAATAATCTTTTTCGCTCCTCCTCATAAAATGTAATATCCGGATGCATTTTTTTCAAATCAATACTTTCCACCTCATTCAATTCTTTGATTCGTTCTGACAAATATTTCTTGGCATTTTTTTTCGGATCTTCTAATACTTCCCCCAACAGCGCGTTTAAAATCAGGCCGACTTTTGGACCGGGTTTTATCCCCAGCAGTTTCATTAGTTCATCACCTTTGATTTTCAACAGTTTTGGCGTGATTGGATCCAGCTGGACTTCCTTGATCCGTCGTTCCAGCTCAATCAGTTTCCAAGGCTTGGCTTTGGGCCGGCCCATGCCAAGGCGATCACAAATCCGGACATTGATAAAGTCATCAATATTTTCTTTGCCGAGCCGGTTGACGAGCCGACGGATGCCGGCATCAGACACAATATCCAAGGCGTAATAGAACATATGATAGCGTACTAAGTGCACTATATTTTTTATTATGTCATTTGAGTAGTTGAGCCGTTTGAGAATTTGTCTGGTCAGTTTGGCGCCTTCTTGGTCGTGGTTATAAAAGGTGGCGTCGCCGTCTTTTTCTTCTTTAGTGTTTGGCTTGGCGACATCGTGTAGCAGAGCGGCCAGCCGAATTTCCAGTTTGTATCCTCTTTGGGCACCAGCGCCAAGCGCTCTGACATTATGGTCAAACACTTCATAAATATGAGCCTTGTTTTGTTTTACACCCACACCGGCATCAAGCTCGGGAATTAAGATTTTCAGTAATCCAATTTCCTGCATTAGCCGGATACCATTTTCTGCCTTGTCAGACATAATGATCTTAGTAAACTCCTCATTGATTCTTTCGGCCGGGATTGTGCCAAGCTCTTTGGCTTTGGCCTTAATCGTTTTTAAAGTTTGGGCTTCAATTTTATAGTCCAGCTGGCAAGAAAATCTAATCGCTCGGAGCATCCGAGTATAATCTTCTTGAAAGCGTTTTTTGGGATCGCCAATCGCTCGAATAATTTTATTTTCTAAATCTTTAAGGCCGTCAAACTCATCAATAAGTTTTTTTTGGTTCAAGTCCCAAGCTAAGGCATTAATTGTAAAATCACGACGACTAAGATCATCTTCAATTGGCAGGTCTTTGTCGTTTTTAATTTTAAAATCTTGATATTGCCCACTCATCCCAGCTTGTTCGGTTCGAGGCAAGGCAATTTCTATTGGATTACTGCCGTTGATTTTTCCTTTTTCGGGAATAAATTTAAATACGCCAAAACTTTTACCAACCAGATTCACTTCACCCAAGGTCTTTAAGAATTTTTCTAATTCTTTAGCTTCAACTTTTGTCACTACAAAATCATAATCTTTGGTATTTCGTTCCAGAATAATATCTCTTACCGCGCCACCAACTAAATACAGCCCAGCTTCAGGAAATTCTTTAGTCAGTTTTTTGACAAAGCCAAACTCCGGCTGCCCGATCGCAGTCTTCTGCCAGTTGATTAATTTTTGGTTGATATCTTTCATTGGTTTAATTTTAACATAAAACCCAGGATAAAATTACCCCGAGTTTTATATTTTGAAATTTGACTTTTTAAAACTGGTGGGCACTAGGGGAGTCGAACCTCTGACCTCATCCACGTCAAGGATGCGCTCTAACCAACTGAGCTAAGTGCCCTTGGTAGGCCCGGGTGGAATTGAACCACCGACATCTACGTTATAAGCGTAGCGCTCTAACCGCTGAGCTACGGGCCCTTAATTAAGACTGAAACAATAGTATTGTATCTTTTTTTTCGCTTTTTTTCAAGATAATATATTTCTAAATTTCGAAATTTGATTATTGGTTATTGTTTGCCTGCCCGTCACGGTTTGCAAGCGAAGCGAGGTAATGCCGGCGGGTTTCTTGGGTCTTGTTTCTTGTTTACTTTATTTCAACTTATTTTTAATCTCATCAATTACCGCTCTTTCAGCATCAGCCAGAGTCACACCAGCGAGAGTAAATTTGGCCACCTCCTTGTTGCCTTCCGGATTAAACTTTTGGGCGATAAAGAGTGAGTCAATATTTTTGATTGAATAGATAATTATTTTAATACTATTTTCACTGCCATTTTTGATTTCATAAAGCAGAACGATGATTTCGGTCTTTGGCATTGAGACAATCAGCTCATCGACGACATCAACAATATCAGCCGGCGTGGTGGCGGTTTCCAAAAAATCTTGGACTGACAGAGATGACCAGACGAGTTTGTCGTCAAGGTCATTATTAAGGCGTGACAACACCCGTCCCCATAATTTCAAGGTGGAGAGGTATCTGTTTTGATACAGGTTTTGGATTATCTGTTCGCGTCTGGCGCCTTTGGCCACGAGCAAGCTGGCCAAATTAAGGGTTTTAGGCGTGATGTTTTGGGTTTTGAAGTTTTTGGTCGCGGTGATAATGCCGGTCAGAAGATAGGTGGCAATATCCTCGTCAATTAGTTTCTCATCAAATTCTTTAATCAGGTCATAGACGATTTCAGCGGTGGAGTTGGCAGCCAAGTTGACCACGTCAATATTGCCGAAATATTCGTTTTGGGGGGAGTTGTCAATATTGATTTTTGGCGTTGAATAAAAGAAGTCGCTATTATCATTATATGATGCCCCCAGCGATTCAAGATCAGGTGAATTAATGACGAATATAATATCATATTTAAAATCAGAAATGGCCGTGGTAATGTCTTCATGGCCAAATTGACCTTCTTTGGGTGTCAGATAGATATTTAATTTTTTTTCATCAGTGTCATAAAAAAATTCTCCCACTTGAGTTTTGGTCGTGTCTACGCTAATGACAAATTTTTGCAGATTGGACAATCCGCCGATGATTTGGTCGGTTGGCAGATAAGAAAGACTTTGCGGAGTTTTAAAATTCTGGCAAACAATGTCAATTTTTTTGTCGTATTTTTTCAAGACATTGGCCAAAGCCAAACTGCTGGCCAAGGCATCGCCTGTCCAGTCTTTTTTGAATATTATCAAAATTGATTTATTCTTATTGACAAGCTCAAAAATTTGTTGGTTAGTAGATAATGCCATATATTTAGCATATGGCTTATAGCCAACAGCTTATGGTATTTTATTTTTTAGGTTGATTTAGTATCTTATCTTATATTTTGATTCGTGTCAATTGAATTTACATCAATTGAATTTACACTTGAAAAAAAG
>Ga0208373_1002182_pt1 | contig 22499 bp, 20 predicted proteins | sample RifOxyC2_FD_184036 | JGI IMG/M metagenome (GOLD analysis project Ga0208373, IMG submission 184036) | Soil microbial communities from Rifle, Colorado - Rifle Oxygen_injection C2 (SPAdes) | ecosystem: Environmental > Terrestrial > Deep subsurface > Rock core/Sediment | place: Rifle, Colorado... | reverse complement strand
GAATAGCAGTTACACTTTCTTCGAGATGCGACATATGCGTTTTTGTTAAGTGGTTAGATACCTAACATTCTACGCTATGTCGCATTTCTATTTAGAATAAAACGGATTAGAGAGTTGTTTTTTACCGAAAGATTGGGGAAAAAATGCTTTGTTCATTGAGAAGATCGTGATAAAATGTTCACGCTAACGCACACTATGGCAAGAAAAAAGAAACGACAAAAAAAATCTCCTCAAAAAGAAGAAGTCTTTGGACTTAGTCCAGAAACAAAACGTGGCATCTTTGCCATTTTTATCCTCGCAGCATCAGCTCTTATCTTTCTCTCTTTTTTTGAAATCGCGGGAAGTGTTGGCATTGTGATTGATACTGCTCTTGCTTATTTATTCGGTTGGGATCGTTTCCTTGTTCCTGTTGCATTCATTTTACTTGGAGCTTCTCTCCTTTTTCCTGATCAAAAAAAGCTTTCAGGCTGGAATGCCTTAGGCTTTTTTTTCTTTTTTCTTTCTTTTAACGCATTACTTAATCTCTCTTTGATACATCGAGTTAATGCACCTTTTGCAAACCTTTCTATTGCAGGTGGATATTTGGGAGAGTTTCTTGGTTTCTATCTCCCCTCTCTCACTGGCTTTTGGGGAGCCCTTGTTATTGTTGCCTCTCTCCTTCTTGTTTCCCTTCTTCTTCTCTTTAACACAACTTGGCAAAAGATCTTGATCTTCCCACGAGCTATTAAACGATTTTTTGAATTTGCTCTCCATCTTAAACATCCTCAAGATGAAAAAGAGGAAGAAAAAGAGGAAGATGATATTGAAGAAGAAACCGAAGAAGACGAAGAATGGCAAGGACTTGAAGAAGAGGAAGATAAAATTGTGAGTGCAACAGAAGCAAGCGAAATGGAACATCAAAATGCCTTTCATTTAAAAACGATTTCAGAACCAAAACAGGAACTTGTTCTTACCAGTAAACTTCGAAGAAAAAAGGTGGCAATCCCCCTTGATATTCTTCATCATTCCACCATGAAGGCTAATTCAGGAGATATCGAACATAATAAAGAAGTCATTCGACGTACCCTTTTCCAATTTGGAATAGATGTAGAAATGGGTGATACTGCAACAGGACCAACTGTTACACAATACACTTTACGCCCTGCACAAGGAGTTAAACTGTCTCGTATTGTTGCTCTTCAAAATGATCTTGCTCTTGCCTTAGCAGCTCATCCTATCCGTATTGAAGCTCCTATTCCCAAAAAATCTCTTGTAGGAATTGAGGTTCCAAACCAACGCATAGCCACTGTCACATTACGAGATGTTTTAGAATCAAAAGCGTTCAAAAAACGTAAGAGCCCACTTTCCTTCCCTCTTGGAAAAGATGTGTCTGGAAGCACGCATGTGATCGCTCTTGAAAAAATGCCACACATGCTTATTGCAGGAGCCACAGGTTCAGGAAAAAGTGTTTGTTTGAATACTTTGATCATTTCTCTTCTTTATCAAAATAGTCCGGATGATCTACGTCTTATTTTAGTTGATCCTAAACGTGTTGAACTTACAGCTTATACTGGCATTCCTCATCTTCTTGTTCCTCCGATTACAAAAGTCGATGACACAATTAATGCTTTGAAATGGACGGTGCGTGAGATGGAACGACGACTTGATGCTCTTTCTAAGTTTGGTGCGAGAGATATTCAATCCTATAATGAACGTTCGGAAGAACGCATGCCAAAAATTGTTGTTGCTATCGATGAGTTGGCAGACCTTATGACCTCCAATGGTCGTGAGGTTGAAACTTCTATTGTCCGCATTGCACAAATGGCACGTGCAGTTGGAATCCATTTGGTTCTTGCAACACAACGCCCTTCTGTAGATGTAATCACTGGTTTAATCAAAGCAAATATCCCTGCACGTATTGCCTTTGCGGTTGCTTCACAAACAGATTCTCGCACTATTCTTGACATGGCTGGTGCAGAGAAACTTCTTGGTCGTGGAGATATGCTCTTTACGTCTGCAGAACTTTCAAAGCCAAAACGTTTGCAAGGAGCTTTTGTGACTGAAACGGAAGTAGAAGATATTGTTCAATTTCTAAAAAACAAAGGACTTCCAGATTATAATCACGCTATTACAGAAGCAGTTCGAAGTCATTCTATTTTTGGTGATTCTGATGATGGGAGCGATCCTCTTATTGAGGAAGCAATTCAAGCAATCTTGGAAGGAGGAAGAGCTTCAACCTCTTTCCTTCAGCGACGTCTTCGTCTTGGGTATGCGCGTGCAGCACGCATGATGGATCTCTTAGAAGAAATGGGGGTGATAAGCGCAGGAGAAGGCGCAAAACCACGAGAAATTTTGATCACAGAATGGCCACCTGGAGGCGATCTTACAGAAGGAATGCCAACGATTCAATCTGAATTTGAAGCAGAAGGTTTATTTGTGAAATCAGAATCAAACTTTTCACAACAAAATGGAGATAAAATAGTTGAAGATGAAAATCAAGAAGAAGAAGAAGAAGAAGAAGAAGAAGAAGAAGAAGAAGAAGAAGAGAATTCTTATGAAAATGAGGAACAAGAAAATGAGCAGGAACAGGACGAAGAAGAACTTGATGAAAACGAGGAAAGTTTAGATGATAATGAAAACGATGATGATAATGATGATGAATGGCAAGGAATACTAGACGAAGACGACTATTTAGATGCTCAAGAAGGTGAGTATTTAGACAAATAATTTCAATTTCATGGCTTTTGTCATTCGAAAATTTAATGGGGAAAGATGTCTTGGAGACAAGCTGAAGGAAATGCGGCATGTGTTGAATTATACCCTTCAAGAAATGTCACAAAAAACAAAAATCCAGAAGCAATATCTTCAAGCGCTTGAAAAAGGTCAGTACCATCAACTCCCAGAACCTATTTACACGCGAAACTATTTGAAAACCTATGTCCGTGCTTTAGGAGGAGATATTTCCTACTTTGTTGAACAATTCGAAAAAGAATGTGGAACATGTGACTATCTTAAAAGAGCATGTTTCCCAAGACAAAAGGTCCGCCCCATTTTCTTTCTCCTTACAAGCAAGTACCTTCGATCATCTCTTCTTGTTCTCCTTGCTTTCCTTGTAACCAGCTATCTTGGTTTTCAAATTTTTTCTCTTCTCAAACCACCCACTATTCTTGTTTTTGAACCTTCAGATGGATTGGTGACTTCTGATTCTGTGATAACAGTAAGTGGTCAAGGAGAAGAAGGGGTGATTGTTTCTATAAATGAAACAACAGTCTTATTAAAACAAGATGGAAGTTTTAAGAGTGATATCATTCTTGAAGAAGGACTCAATGTTATCAGTATTGAAGGAGCAAAACGTTATTCAAGAAGTGCAACATCTTACAGGCGTGTTATTTTGGAAAAAGCAGAATTAACAGAATCTGTGTCCAAACTCTCGTGGAACCAATAAGAAGCAACTGTTAAAAAATTACAACAAAAAAAGGAGGCCAACACTGGCTCTTTTTTTCTCCATTTTGAAAAAACTGTTTAGAAATTTTGACAAAAAACTTGTCAACTTAGCAAAATAATGATAGTTTTAAGTTATCAACTTGATGGAATGCCTGGGTTTGATACCCTAGTACCGTCATTCAAAAAATACACTTATGGCAAAACATATTACAGAGGGTGTTCAAGCGGATGCCCGGACAAAAGCAGCACTTGATGCAATCTCACAAATCAAACAACGTTTTGGAGATGGAGCCATCATGCGCCTTGGAGAAGCAAAAACCATGGAAATTGATGCGATCAGCACAGGATGTCTCTCCTTAGATCTTGCTCTTGGGGTTGGGGGTGTCCCAAAAGGTCGTATTATCGAAATTTTTGGACCAGAATCTTCTGGAAAAACAACATTGGCTCAACATATTGTTGCTGAAGCACAAAAATCTGGTGGTGTTGCAGCATTCGTTGATGCAGAACATGCTCTTGATCCTGAATACGCTTCAAAAATCGGAATCAACATCGATGAACTTTTTATCTCTCAACCAGATACAGGTGAACAGGCTTTGGAAATTGTAGAAACACTTGTGCGTTCAAGTGCGGTTGATGTGATCGTGATTGATTCAGTAGCAGCTTTGACTCCAAAAGCAGAAATTGAAGGAGATATGGGAGCAAGCCATATGGGACTTCAGGCAAGACTCATGAGTCAAGCTTTGCGGAAACTTGCAGGAATCGTCAGTAAATCAAATACAACGGTCATTTTCATTAACCAGATTCGCATGAAAATTGGTGTAATGTTCGGAAATCCAGAAACAACTCCTGGAGGAAATGCCTTAAAGTTCTATTCCTCAGTTCGTGTAGAAATTCGTCGTTCTGCACAAATTAAACAAGGAGAAGCTATTGTTGGAAATCGCACAAAAGTTAAAATTGTCAAAAACAAAGTAGCTCCTCCTTTCCGAACCTGTGAATTTGATATTATGTATAATGAAGGAATTTCTATTGCCGGAGACATTATTGATCTTGGAACCACTGTAGATGTTATTACAAAAAGTGGTCACAATTATTCTTATCTGGAAGAAAAACTCGGACTTGGAAGAGAAAAAGCAAAGGCATATCTTCGAGAAAATCCAAAACTCCTTAAAACGATTCGCACAGAAATTCAGAAAAAAATTGAACTTGGAAACGTTTAACTTAAACAAAAACAGGATAGTGAGTTCTATCCTGTTTTTAATTTTCTATCTACTAATCCGCTCAACATACTCTCCGTTTTCTGAATTGATCATAATTTCATCACCTTGATTGATAAAGGCAGGAGCTCTCACTGTTAAACCATTATCCAACTCGACCTCCTTTGTAATATTTCCTGAGGCTGTATCTCCTTTTACAGCTGGCTCTGTGTACATGACCTTGTATTGAATCTTCCGAGGAAGCTGAATCCCAAGAGCTAATCCATCATGCATTACCACAGCTACTTCAAGTCCTTCCTTCAAATACTTTACATCATCTCCTAGCATATCTGCAGAAATAGGAACTTGCTCATAACTGACCGTATCCATAAATGTAAATTGCGTTCCATCAGTATACAGATATTGCATTTTTTTGTTCTGCACATCTTCAAATGTCATATTTTCCGCTGACTTGAAGTTATATTCATTCACCTTCCCTGTGGAAATATTTTTCATCCTTGTTCGAACAAACGAACTTCCCTTTCCAGGACTCACACGTTGGAAATCAGTAACAACCCATAAGTTTCCTTCGTACTTTATGACGGTTCCTTTTTTAATTTCATTTGGTGATGGCATAAAATCGTAAATAACAAATAATCATGGATAAAGTTGCGAGATGGGAAAAAGAAGAACATCTTCGATTGATGAGGTATTTGTAAGAACCATATGCAATCGATCAATTCCCAAAGCATTCCCAAAACTTGGATTCTTCAAGGATGGTAGCAGGCGCAAAAGTGTTTCGTCAATTGGAAAAACGGTCTTCTTCAAATTCTTTCTCTCCCGAGCCTCTTCCTCAAAACGCTGAAGCTGTTCTTCTGCGTCTGTAAGTTCTGTAAATCCGTTACAAAGTTCGATTCCATTAAGATACAATTCAAACCTCTGACCATAACGACCATCAGAAGTCATCTGCGAGAGTGCTGCTTGATGTTTAGGATAATCATAAACAAACAAAGGGTCCTTCTCAAAAAAAGGTTCTATTTTTTCTAAAAAAAGACGATAAAATAAATCGCTTTCTGTATCTGTCTCATCTGTATGCATTCCGTTTACCTCACAAGTGTGTTTGAGTAATGAATAATCAGCAACATCTAAATCAATCCCAATTTTCTGTAAAAATAATTCTTGGACACGCAAACGTTGAAATATCGGCCAGGTACAACCAAAAATAGTTGCGAGTTCTTGTACAAGAGCTTCTGTTTCATTCATACACGCCTGATAATCTGCACCTTGTTGATACCATTCAAGCATACTAAATTCAGGATTGTGTCGCCCTCCAAATTCTTCTTCATTTCGAAAGACTTTTGTAATCGTAAATATCTTTTCTTCACCAAGACCAAGAAGTTTCTTCATGGAATACTCTGGACTTGTAATAAGCCCTGCGGAATAACGCTTTCCATTTGGTTCAATCACTACTGTTTCAAAAGGAACAAGATTTGGCTCCATTCCAGGACTTCGGACAACAAGAGGTGTTTCTACCTCCAGGTAACCACGAGACCGAAAAAACGATCTAATTGTTTCATTGATGATCTGTCGTTCTTTGATAATTTGATGAATCTCTCTCATAAATAAACAGAGGAGCCGGATGTCATCCAGCCCCTCTGGGGATTGTCTTATCGTTGGATGAACGGCAAAAGTGCCATGATCCGCGCACGCTTAATTGCATTTGAAAGCGTTCGTTGATGTTTCATACACACACCACTTCGCTTTCGCGCTACAATCTTCGCAAATGAAGAAATGAAACGCTTGAGTAAATTGACATCTTTATAATCAATATCTTGGATGTTATTCATGCAAAAGTAGCATTGACGTCCTTTTTTAATAAGTTGTTCGTTTTTTTGTGTCATAAATCAATTTAAAAGGGAATATCTTCCACGCGGATTTCTTGATCTGGAACAGCAGAAGGATCATCCTCCATTGGACTTGGAGGAACAAAATTACTTGTTGCAGAAAGTCCAGAACCACCTTGACGATCAAGCATAATCAAATTCTCTGCAACTACTTCTGTACGGTAACGTTTCACTCCGTCTTGTCCTTCCCAATCACGTGTTTGTAGTCGTCCTTCAATATAGATCTTTTTTCCTTTAGAAAGATATTGTCCGCAAATATCTGCAAGTTTTCCCCAAACCACAATGTTATGAAATTCTGCTTTCTCTTGTCGGTTTCCTGTTTGATCTGTCCAACTTCTATTTGTCGCAAGACCAAAGGAACAAACAGATTGACCAGATGGTGTTTGTCGTACTTCAGGATCTCGTGTGAGATTTCCTAAAAGGCAGGCACGGTTGAGACTATACATAAAAAGAATGGTTATTTGACTTCGGACTCCAAAATCTCATCTAATTTTTTATCAAGCTCTTCCATGCTCATTGGGTTCTCTTCTGGAATTATTGGTGGTGGAGGAGCAATTTTCTTTTCTTTTTCTTTTGTTCGAGGAGTTTCTGGAGCAATCTTTTCAGCAAGAGGAGCCACATAGGAAGTAATCTCATACTTGCGTGTTTCTGCTCCTTTTGGCATAAGAAGAATTTGATGACGCAGAACTTGTTCGCTTAAACGAAGTTTACGATCAAGTTCATTTGCCATAGATGGCTCTCCTTCAAAATGAACAAGGATGTAAGATCCATGACGGATCTTTTTAATAGGATAAGCGAGTTTAATGCGTCCAAGATTCTCATTACGAGTCACTTTTCCACCTTCGCCTTCGACCAAAGCTGAAATATCAGCGGTGATCTTCTCGATCTCAGTATCAGTGTACTGAGTCGGGATAATGTACAGAATTTCGTATTGTTTCATACAATCTGGTCCTTTTTTATGGTTATTAGGACAGTCCGTAGACTTCGGACAGATGAAGAATTAGCAGTCGAATACTAGCTATTTTTGACGAAATGGTCAAGGGAAGAGATAATAATGACATCTATGAACTTCTTTATCCTTGGAAACCAACCCACCCTTGCTCTTGCAGAAATTGCCTCTGTCGTAGGAAAGAATCACGATTACTCTCTGGTAACTCCAGAAGTTTTATTTCTTCCTGATGATGATTTAAACTTAAGTGCATTGCAAGAACGCCTTGGAAGTGTGATTAAAACAGGTCTTTTGCTTGGTGAGCTCCCAAAGTGGGATCAACAAGAACTCGCCCAACTTATTTCTGCTTATAGCCAAGAAGCACCTGGAAAAGAGAAAATTTCTTTCGGTATTAGCGTTTATGATGTAGACAAAACGACTAATAACAATGAGCTCCATAAACAACTTCAACGATTGGGATTGGAAACAAAAAAACTGTTAAAAGAAACTGGACGACCTATACGCTATGTGAGTTCAAAAGAATCAGTTCTCTCCTCAGTGATTGTAAAAACAAATCAATTATTGGAGTCTGGGGGAGAATTCGTGATTTTCTTGTTTCAAAATAAAGTCCTTGTTGGACAAACAGTAGCGGTTCAAAATTTTGAAGCCTGGTCAGAGAGAGATTATGGTCGACCCGCGCGCGATGCTAAATCCGGCATGCTTCCACCAAAACTAGCGCGCACCATGATCAACCTGGCTGGCATTGATCCCAAAGAAAAAATTCTTCTTGATCCATTTTGTGGATCTGGCACAGTTCTGATGGAAGCGGTACTGCTTGGATGTAAAGAAGTGATTGGAAGTGACATTAGTGAAAAAGCCATGGCAGATACGAAAAAAAACATGAACTGGTTTTCTCAAAACTTTTTAGAAACACGTCCAAATCTCTTATTATTCATAAGCCCAGCACAACAGCTTAAAGAACAATATCAAACCCCCGTTGATTTGATCATCACGGAAACCTATCTGGGCCCTCCCCGAAAGGGGAAAGAATCAGAAAACAGTCTTAAGGAAAAAATGCAAGAGATTGAAACATTAGTAAAAGACTCATTAATTGAATTAAAGGATCTTCTCAAAAATGATGGGGTTATGGTTTTTGCCTTCCCTTTGTATCTCACAGATAATAAGCCTATTGCTCTTCCTTTAAAAAAACTCTTTGATCAATTAGGATTCGAGGTCCTTAATCCGATTCCAGAATCCTCTAAGCAACTCTGTCTTTCGCTTTCACCTTCAGGTGGAATCATTTACCAACGTGAACATCAGTTTATTGGAAGAGAGATTATTGTGTTCAAAAAGAAATACTAAACCGACAAAAGTAAGTGGTGAATTGTTGTGACTATTAAAAAACACCTGAGAATATTCTTAGGTGTTTTGTTTATTTTTATACTCCCACACGGAAATGGCACACGTCACCATCTTGAATCTCATATGTTTTTCCTTCAACCCTTAGCTTTCCTACTTCCTTGATTGCTACTTCGCTTCCTAAATCTACAAGATCCTTCCAATCATAGACTTCTGCTCGAATAAAGGCTTTTTCAAAATCTGTATGAATAACCCCCGCAGCCTGAGGAGCTTGAGCTCCGCGTTTCACAGTCCACGCACGTGTTTCCATAGGACCTGTGGTGATAAATGTCACAAGATCAAGAAGTTCATAACATTTTGTAATGAGATAATCGAGTCCTGACTGTGCAAGTCCCATTTCCCGCAAAAAAATTTCTTGTTCATTTTCGGGCATTTCAACAATTTCAGATTCTAACTTCACACATAGAGGAATTGCTAAACGATCTGCACCCAAAGGACTTTCCCATTCCTTCCCAACCTGATCTTCCCCAATATTTACGACATACAAAATCGGTTTTCGAGAAAGGAGTTGAAAGTGTATTAACATTTTTGTTTCATCTTCTGTAAGCTCAGCCTTTGAAGCCATCTTGCCTTGCTCAAGCTGATCTAAAATCTTTTGCAACCCTGATGCCTCTGCCTCCAAATCCTTTGTTCGTCCTGGTTTCATTTTTGCTTGCACCTGATCTATACGTTTTTGCACAGTTTCAAGATCTGCCATAGCAAGCTCCATTTCAATAATCTCAACATCACGTGCAGCATCAATGGAACCGTCCACATGGTGAACATTGGTATCTTCAAACGCGCGGACCACATGTACAACCATATCAACCTCACGAATATTCGAAAGAAACTTATTTCCGAGCCCCTCTCCTTTGTGTGCTCCTTTTACTAATCCTGCAATATCTACAAATTCAATCGCGGTTGGCACGATCTTATCTGATTTGGAAATTTCCGCGAGTGGCTTAAGTCGAGGATCAGGAACTTCAACCACACCCACATTGGGCTCAATGGTACAAAAAGGAAAATTCGCGCAATCAACTTGCTTTTTTGTTAAGGTTTTGAAGAGAGTGGACTTTCCAACATTTGGAAGCCCAACAATTCCGACTTGTAACATACGCGCGAAAGTATAGCGTCGAATACAAGTTTTGTCGAGATAAAATGGATCACACGTAAATCCTGTGGAGCAGAATGTTCTAAGCATAGAGTTTCGTTACTCGAAACAGGAAGAACTTCTTGTCTGAAACTCCTCGTAGAAGTGCACGGAAGCCTTTGAGCTTGGCATTGAACGATTCAGCAGAAGCATTGGTGGAGCGGTCTGGGAAATAGTTGAGGATGGTATCAAGGTGGTCTTGCAGGTACTGAGCGGTTGTTTTAAACGAATCAAAGGATGAGTCTTCAATGGTTTGAAACCAGTCATGAAATCGATGTTGGGCTTCATCTCTGGTTTTAGACGTCTCGTAGATCCCACGAAAGCACATGGTAAGATCATAGGCACTTTTGAGCTCAGAGAACTCTTCAAACAAAACAACCGACCGTTCTTGTTGATGGTCAGTCCATTTAGAAGAGGGAGTGAAAAGAAGATAGCGACTTCTGGCAAGGAGTTGTTTTTTTGTATCTCCGTTTGTGTAGGTCTGTGGTGTGAAGTGTGTTCCTACTTGTCGAGCTTTAGCCGTAGCCCTGTTCTCTTCTTCAATCGCCTTCCAACGCAAGGACACACGAATCTCTTGCAAGGCTTCACTTACAAGTTTTTGGACGTGGAACCGGTCTGTAACGAGTCTGGCCTTAGGAAACGACATCACAACCGCTCGCTCCATACTGGGTGAGAAGTCCAGGGTTACTTCCTTCACACATAAGCGAGCAGACAAAGGAATTTTGTTAAAAACTTTAGAAATATCCTCTGCTTTTGTTCCATCTACTATAGCGACCAAAGAACTCTTTCCACCCTTACCGGCTTTATTCGTAAGAACGGTGTAGAGTTCGCCATTTGAGATGCTGGTTTCGTCTACGCTTAGGTGTTCGCCTACATTTCGTTCAAACACAAGCCACTCATCGGCGTGCTCTTTCTGGTCCCAGTCATGGAACCCACTGAGGTGGTCTTTGTACTGACGTTCAAATGTCTTTGGATCCAGATGATTCCATCTGGCTATCCACGCCAAAGAAACGGCGTTTGTCTCTGCTTGCGTCTTTTAAAAAATCCGCAAACTCTGCTGCGAGCGATGTTCCCGGAGCAGTAAGGGGGATATCGCGTTTAAGGAGTTCGCGTTCGCCTTCGACCTGCCAACGTCGGCGACGAAACACGAGGTTGGTTCGTCTGCCTCGAATGGGAAAGTCTGTCACGGTAATGTCATAGAATCCTTTCGAAGACACACGACGTCCATCATGCTCTGGACCAAGAGGAGGATTGTTCTTTTCCTCCAAAACAATACGAATACCTTCCTTGTCGTTTGTCCCTTCAATAATGTTAAACCACTCCAGGGTGTCTGGAGGAAGGAAAAGGGACAAGACATCTTGCTGTGTAGTGATTGGTTGGGACATAGGTCAAACAAAAAGAGATATCTCTAATAGGATATCTCTTTTTGTTTGGTCACTCCACAGGATTTACGACTGACCCATAACGACCTCCTCCCCGGGCTAAAAGCCCAGGGTTTCCTGGTGTAAGAAAAACACCCTGAGCTTATCGAAGGGTGTTTTTTTATTTTACTTTGCAGCCTGTCCCTGCTCTTGTTGTTGTGGTTTCCAATTATTGATCCATTCATCTGTTCTTTCAACAGCTTCCTTTCGTTGTTGTTCCTGATTGGTTGCAACCCAAATCAGGAGTACTCGAAGATGAGAGAAAAAATCATCATCAAAAAAAATTTTTTCTTTATCATATCTTTGCCGAATACGTTCCAGAAGACGGAATACTTCTTTTCGGACCACAGGGTTTGTGTTTGCTCCTTCGATCCCCTCTTTTTCTTCTGAAAAAAATATCTGATTATAAATAGCATCGATTTGTTGAAGCAGATAAAAACGATAAAGCTCTTGATCAATATATTGAGCAATACGCTCTTGATCTTCTTCTTTAAGCTGTTTCTTCTTTCCTCGTCTTGCCTCAATGAGTTTTTGACGAAGCCGTTCTGGATCAAAGATAGAGGCTTCAATAACAACTCCTTTTACTCCACGTTCATCTGCTTCCCCTGTGGGAATCCAGTTCGCTTCTGCATGTGTTGGAAGTATTCCAGCTTTCACAAGTTCCGCCATACGTGTGTTAGGAAATTTACTTTCAATTGTTCGAATAAATCTCTGGCGCACTACTTCACTATCATAAATGGCCAGGTTGACGTAAGGACGGATCCCTAAATCTTCCCCAAATCGTTTTCTCATTCCTTCATCAACTTCATGAACAAGATAATGGACTGGAACTGATTCAAAAGAAAAGACTTGTTTGACTAGATCTCTTTTTCCTCTTCGCTCGTGTCTTTGGACACTATCATAAAGAGGTTTGATAATGCGATCACGTTCATCTTGCAATACTTTTGTTGTCTCAACAACTTTTGTTAGCGAAACTGGACGTCCATGTTCAAAATCAAAAGTTTTTCCATCATTTGATATACGCGGATCATAAGCACCTGGCATGGCAACAATTTGATCTGGAAAAGCCTCATGCATTAAATGATGCTCCCAAAATTTCAGTTTGACCCAAAAAGGAGAAACAGGTGAACGATCTGAATCTTCGACATAATAAGGGCTTTCTTGATAGCCCCTTTGATGTTTCCCTCGCCATTGTTTAGCGTAATATTCATGATCGTCAATGGTAATTCGATGAGCCACACTTTCTTCTCCAAGACGTTTTTCTTCTGCATGAAAAATGGCGTGTTCAATTGATTCTCGACTTTTCATATGCAAATAGTGTAACAGAAAAAAATCAAAAAACCACCCCCGAACTTGTCGAAGGGTGGTCTTATTTTTTGATTAACTTCCGAGTAATTGATCCATGAGTGATTGAATAGAACTAAATGGAAGAGCTCCTTTAACCGGGGTAGCATTTCCATCTTGGTCAATGACAAATGTTGCTGGAGTGCCAGTAACACCGGCTGTAATACCCCCTTGATAATCTTGACCCACAACATCCAAGCCACGATCTGAATCAAGACAACTTTGGAAAACTGTAACATCCAAACCAAGAGTTCGTGCAATTTCCAAATAGGTTGTTTCACTCAGGTTTGATCGATTTTCCACAAGTCCATCTGCATATTCCCAAAACTTTCCTTGCTCAGATGCACATTCAGATGCTTCAGCTGCAGGGAGGGCGCTTGGATGGAAAGAAAGAGGGAAATGTCGATACACCCAACGTACTTGTCCATCATATTCATCCATAACTTGTATCATGGTTGTATGGAAACTGCTGCAGTAAGGACATTCGAAATCTGAGTATTCAATCATGGTGATTGGTGCATTCACATCCCCACGAAGATGATCTGTTTCTGAAACAACAGGGATAACAGCAGGTTCTTCCTCTTTTGCTGCAGCTGCTGCCACATTTGTAGCATCTTCTCCTTGCTGATCGTCAGCGATCGCAATAGTAGAACCATCACTATCACCAAGAGAACATCCTCCTTTTAATAAACATCCTCCCAGAATAACGAAACCAAGAGTTCCAAGAACAAGAATAGCTGAAATAAAACCAATGCCGAAAGAGGTTTTTGAAGAAAAAGCGTCGAAAAAAGTTTTTTGTTCCATAAGGTTGATTAACAATTTAATCGCTAGTTTATGCTACCACATTTTGATCACAAAGAGCTAGAGAAGAAAAAACACCAACCTTCGGGGCTGTCCCAAAACTAAAAATACTCTCACTTCATGTGAGGGTATTTTGGTATAATATAGGTATTAACAGTGATATAACTTATGAATTTTAAAATCTACAATCGCTCTCAAAATATACTTCTTCCATCCAATTATTCTACATTTCTTGGTGAATCTCATGAAGCTGTTGTACTGGCAGAGCTTTTAGATGAATTAGATCTTTCATCTTTAGAAGAAAGTTATAGCAATGAATCCGGTGGTAGAAGTGCGTATCATCCTGTGATGTTATTGTCTGTTCTTGTTTATGGATACATGAACGGTATATTTTCCAGTAGGAAAATAGCCGGAAAGCTCAAGCAAGACTTGGCATTTATGTATCTAGCTGGAAATAATACCCCTAACTTCCGTACACTCGCACGGTTTAGAAAAGAAAAGGGTTTTTATCTTGAAACAATTCTCGCTGATGTTGTTAATAAAACACATATGCTTGGATTTATTTCTTTTGGGACAACTAGCTTGGATGGCACCAAAATTAAAGCTAATGCTTCCAAAGGCAAGAACGAAACACAAGATTCACTCGAGAAGAAAATTAAAGGTTTCTTAGAAGAGGCGGAGCGTATAGATGCCTTAGAAGATGAAGCGTTTGGTGATAATGAAGATGATGTGGATCCAGAGCTTAAAACAAAAGCGGGAAGAGATAAAAAGAAGCAAGAGCTTGAAAAGAAACGTGAACAGACAGAAGTGCATCTTCAAGCACGCAATATTTCACTCATCAACACTTCTCAAAATACAAAGATAAACACAACAGACGCAGACTCTAAGCTCATGAAAATGAAACAAGGCAACTTTGCTAATGGATACAATATACAGACAATAACAGAGAACGGTTTTGTCCTTTCAAGTTTTATAACCAACACAGGTGCTGACCAAAATCTACTTATCCCAACACTTCAAGCCTTTCAACGAATACATAAAACAATGCCTAGATATTTACTGGCAGATAAAGGTTACTCAAGTGAAGATAACTTCGTATATTGTGAACAAGAAGGAATTAATGCTTATATTCCTATTCATAAAGATCCAATTGATTTAACTCAATATCTATATGACAGCAAAAATAATACTTATACAGATACAATCGGTTGTGTATTTAGATTTAAGCAACATGTGGGTAGTAAAGGACAACGAAAAAAAGGAAGACCAAAAAAAACAGAAGAAGTTAAATTCTTCAAAAGAACTAAGTACCAATACATAGATGAAAAAACAAAGGAAAAGAAATATTTATCTGTGTCCTTAGAATGGCAAAGACTTGCAAACGAACATAAACAAAAGTTAGCCACCCCGAAAGGAAAAGAACGATACAAAAAACGAATGCCTGACGTGGAAGGAGTTTTTGGAAATATAAAGCATAATCTAAAATTCACCACGTTTCTACTCAGAGGACTAACAGGCGTAGCCATTGAGTGGAATCTCATCTCACTGGCACACAACTTAAAGAAAATTATCTAAATAAGATCTCCACTGGAGACTCTTTTTGTTTCAGATACACAAAACTCTCACTTACGTGAGAGTTTTGGGACAGCCCCCCTAGACTTGTGTTTTTTGTTTATACTAATTTTTGTTGTTTTGGCATTGCCAAACGATCGTCTTCTCCAAAAATCTTCACCACCCCGAAGATCCCATCGTATCCTGGCTCCACATGCAGTTGATTTTCTCGTAAGCGTCGTATTGCCTCAGGGATATTTGGATTTTTCACATGCTTAATAATCTCTTCAATTGGAATATCGAGAAGCAGAGAAAATTCATCTCCAAGTTGATCTGTTAGCGCAAAATATTCCTCCTCTACTTTTTTCCCTGTCGAAGATTTTACCTGATAAGCTTCTGCAATGACTTCCTCAAGCGGAACAATATATTTAAAAGGAATTTTTCGATCACGAACCTCTTCTGCTTGGCGATCTGAAAGAACATCTACACGATGATGTACTCCGAGAGTCATTAACTTCTTGCATGTAGGACATCGATAATCGTATTTTTTGGATTCTTTTGGATGACAAGAAAATTTACAATCTGCACATCCATCATAATGATACTTCCCTTCTTCGGGATGAAACTCAATTGTATATTTAAACTTACTTGCATCCTTTTCTTTGAGGATACGAACAAACTCATCATAAGTCACTTCTTCCGGAAAAAGATCAAAAACATTTGCCTCGCGACCAAGTTTACGACAGGAGTGGGCATCAGAATTTGAAACAAGTAAAACATCATCAAGTCCAGAAAGTTGCCAATTCGAGGAATGTTTTGAAGAAAGACCCGTTTCAATAGCATAAATATACTTCGTCATTTCTCCAAAACATTCCTCTAGTGAATCAAATCCAGATTTACTCCCAAAAACAGAATACCAAGGCGTCCACGCATGAGCAGGAACAACAATAATACGATCATCAATCTCTTTTAACATTTTGTAGAGAGCCTCAGAATCAATCCCTAAAATTGGACGTCCATCAGATTTTAAATTAAATCTGCGATCAACAAGTGTTTTATTTACTTTCTCACAGATTTCAATAGAAGGAGAAAAAAGAATATTATGAATTCTTCGTGTTTTATCTCCTTTCTTGTATATCTGACTCACCTCAGTGGTCAACATAAATCGCGTAGATGAAGAACGATCTTTTAATTGATAAATTCCAGCGTTTTCTTCCGTAAGTGTCTCTTTAATGTGTTCCATCCATTTTGGATGTGTCCAATCTCCGGTTGAAACAATGTTGATTCCTTTTCGCTGACACCAAGAAGCGATCATTGGAATTTCAAGATCCTTCGAACAAGCGCGCGAATAACGGGAATGAATATGCCAATCAACAATCGTTCTCATAAACCTGATTGAGAATTTTTCTTTCGCAAAACTTCTTCTGCCATTTCTTTTTCTTGAGGAGTATTAATTCCAATTGCTTCCTCAGGTGCGATGTTTAACGTGGATAATTTCTTTCCTTGATCAACTGCCATGGCAATAAGATCTGTGAGATAGTATTCCTTTTGGACATTTTCATTTTTTAACGTTTTAATATTCTCCCATAACCAAGTTGCATCTAAACAAAAAAGAGCAGGATTGACTTCTTGAATACACCGTTCTTCTTCACTTGCATCTTTGTATTCTCGAATACCAATTACCTTGCCCTGATCATCTCTCATCACTCTTCCCCACTGTCGAAACATCTGAAACCAATCATAAAAATGTGGAAGCTTAACAGTCATCATGGTAATAATATTTCCTTGCTCTGTATGATGATCTGATAATTTTTTTAATGTCTCCGGAGAAATAAAAGGATGATCCCCATATAAAACAATGATCGCATCTGCTCCTTTGCACGCATCTTCCGTGACCATAACGGCATGTCCTGTTCCTAATTGTTTCTCTTGAACAACATATTCACAAGACCCACCAAATGCTTCACAAAGATAATGTGCTTCGTGTCCAACAACAACGAGCGGAATTCCATCAACACCAGATGCTTTTACAGAATCCAAAAGATGTTGAAGAATGGGTTTTCCACCAACTAAAACAAGAGCTTTTGGAATATCTCCTCCCATACGCGAACCAAGACCAGCTGCTAAAATAACAAAGCGAAAATTCATAAAAAAAGGAAAAGAAGTAATAAAAGACGACTCCTATGATAGCAGTCAATCATTTTTTTTCAATATTGACAGAATAAATGTTGCTGTTCTAGGAAAGCCCAATCCATATTACTCCTACAACAAATCCAAAAACAAAAACAAGACTATATTTCACCGCAATACAAGCAAAACAAGTTTTATTATTCTGCATAACAAGAAAAATATATAAAAAGATATCTAATTTAGTATAACAGATTTGACAGAATCTGAGGTCTTTGATAGCCTCAAGCATAATAATTATATGTTTACTATCTACACGATCAATTTTGGAGGTATCTTCAACGCCACTGAGGTGGCGGTTGGTTCTGTGCGACTTTGTCTTGCACAAATTGATCTTATTCCAACCAATCGTTTTTTTGTTAGGCCATGTCTGCAAGTGAATACATAATCACTTCTCGTCGGGAGTTTGCACACCTTGCCTAGCGCAAGGTGTTTTTGTTCTTTTCATCTCTTCAAGGAGGTCAACTAACATGACACAAAAAACACATCGCTCCTACTCTTCTTGGAAAGAATATTTGTGTGATTTCAAAGAAAGTCTCAAGACATTCAAATGGGTTTGGGATGAAATGTTTGATCCTCAAGGAAAACGATGGGCAAAAATCATGATTCTCCTTATGAGTATTTCCATGATTTTTCACGTGGTTCAACCCTGGTGTGTGGGAAAAGTTGTGAGTGGTGTTGTTGGAAAAACAACTAATTATATTGTTCTTGGTTTTCTCGGAACTGCTTTCTGTTTCCTTGGTGAATTCATTTGTCGTTGGATACAAGATCGTTTTCGTGAATATTCCATTGGTCAAATGATGTGGCAACTTGAATCAAAAAGTAACGAACTTTTCTTCAACAAATCACTAGGACAATATCATACACAGACAGAAATTTTGTCTTCAGCAAATGTTGAAAAAGGACGTGCACGTATTTTCGAAATGGAAATGATGTTGCTCTTCGATGGAATCCCCACATTAATGAACTTATTCTTCTCTTATGTTCTGCTTTGGATCATCAGTCCTGTGGCAGGAATTATTATGAGTGTTGTGATCACACATTATCTTGCATGGACGCTTTATCTGAATCCAAAAGTCGTTCAAGTCTGTGAACCTCTTGATGAAAATTTTCGTGCAATTAATCGATACCGTGTTGATCGTTGGGATGGAATCACTCGTGTAAAGACCCATGGAAAAGAGCAAGAGGAAGTTCAAACCATGAGTGACTGGTTCTTCAAAACACTCACAGAGGATCGCAAATTCTGGCTTTGGTTCATCAATATCAACAACTTCCGTTCAGGTGGAAGATATATTGGCCTTCTTCTTATTTGGGGTTATGCGGCATGGAGTATCTGGCAAGGAAACTGGGAAGTCGGCATATTGATTCCTGTTATTTCCTGGACACAATTCATTTCAGGTGAACTTTGGCGTATTGGTGATATTGAACACCGACTCAATTGGAGTCTTCCTGCGGTTCGCTCTATGATGCGAGCACTCACGCTTCCTTCTGACATTACAGAAGCAGAAAATCCAACGATTGTTGATAACACTGATCCAATTCAAATTTGTTTCCGATCTGTAACACATGCCTATCCATGCCATAAACCTGTTCTTAAAAACGTGAGTTTTTGTGTAGAACCCGGAGAAACAGTTGCTCTTGTTGGTCCAAGTGGAGCTGGTAAGACAACCATCACCCAACTCCTATTACGGGCGATGGATCCACAAGAGGGTGTAATTACGATCAATGGAATTGATCTATGTCAAATTAAATTGAACTCTTGGTTGCAACAGCTTGGTTGCATTGCGCAAAAACCTGAAGTCTTTGCTGGATCTCTTCGAGATAATCTTCTCTATGGTTTGAAGTTAGAAGATCGGAAAAAAGTTACGGATGATCAACTCTGGGAACTGATGAATGATTTTCAGATTGATTTTGGACAGCGCCTTAAAGATGGTCTTGATACAAAAGTTGGAAAAGAAGGAATTGAACTTTCAGGTGGAGAGAAACAACGCTTGATGATTGGAGCACAGATGATTCGACAGCTTAATTTTCTCATTATTGATGAAGCTACATGCAGTCTTGATTCAACCACAGAACGAAAAGTGCAATGGGCTCTTGAAAAAATTATCAAGCAACGAAGATGTGGAGCTCTTATCATTGCTCATCGACTGGATACATTGCGTTTCTGTGACAAGATTGTAGTTTTGCGTCCGATTGATGAATTAAAAAATAATGACTCACAAGTCGAGATTGTTGCCCACTCCTTTGAAGAAGCTTATGAAAAATCCCCGACCTTCCGCCGTTTGGCAGATGATCAGGGAGTCTTGTGTTCTTGCAAGGAATAATTTCTTTTTTCTGTGAAGAACAACAACCCGTCTGAAAGACGGGTTTTCTTTTACAAACAAAAAAGCCCTCTTGGGGGCTAGAATTCGCGAGTCAAAAACTGCGTATCTGGTTGTGAAAACCCTTCGCTCAAATAGAGTAAAATGGCTTCCCTGCGATCCGGATTCTTTGGGTTGCTCGTCAATTGGAGCTCAGTCAGATGCATATTCCACGCTCTACCGACAAGAAGGGTTAGAATTCGACGACCAATCCCATTACGACGATGGGCACGATGAACAATGATTTCCTCAATAATTCCTTTGTGACCCAGAAAAGATGGGCCACATGGAGTCAAAATTCCTATTCCAGTTACCATGGTTCGCTCAGGATTCAATGCAACAAGGACATAGGATTCATTCACAATTTCCGCGATGCAAAATGATTTGGGAATCTCACGTGATGTAAGCTGACCAAGGAGATCACGAATTTGTTGTTCAACAACTTCGTCATAAAGCAACAAATCGAAAGGAAGGATATTGGCAAGTTTTTGAGCACGTTTTGATGCAAAATCTATCACGAGCCACAAAAATTTTCCATCGCCTTTTCTTGTCAGCTGTTCCATCTTGTTCTCCTTTGAAGAAACGCAGCAATACTTTACAGCAGAAAAGAAGGATCATCAAGAGAGACAAAAACCACCCATTTCGGGTGATTCTTTAAAGATTTTCACATAATAATTCGCCTTCAGAGGATCAATTTTATTCAAAAATATTTGTTGATCTTCTTAGTGCTAGCTCACGTCGATCCCTTTGAAGGTCATGGCCAAAAACTTTTTTAAAGTAATCCTCGATTTTTGTCTGTCGAACGCCTGCAATCTTTCCCTCAGCGGCAATTAATGGTAAACGATATATTTTTTGATCTGCTGTTATTCCAATCAGAACCCCCATAATCTTTAGATCTAATTTCTCTCCTGGATTCCAACCCTTTACGGCATCAAGCCTACTATCAAGTTGTGCCGATAATTCTTTAAATAATGCGGCTTTGACCTCTGGGGTGACCAATCTTTTAGCGTCTTCTATAGGATCGGAAATGTCAGCGTTATTGAGTAAATCAGCAGCTTCTTTAAAAGACATCTTTGCTATCTTTTCAACTTTTGGTGGTGCTTTTTCAACTACTTCTTTTGCTCTTTCTGCACCACCAGAACCATGAGGTTCTCTATCGTTTGTTGGGGTAGCAACTGTTGCTGCCGTTTCATATGTCCTATCTATTGCCAATATTTCATCTGGAGATTTGACATGACCAAATTGTGCTTTGGACATGGCATCACGTAAATCTTTCAAAGATTTCAAAACTGGCAATGTACGCGCTATTTTCTCACGTAATTCTTTCTGAGCTTTATCCCCATAATTTTGTCCAATCTCTTCCCTTAACATGTCAGACATTTGATCTGTATAAGCTACCAATGTAAAATCGATATTAATCAGCTGTTTTAATGAAGAGGCTCCACTGTCAGGTAAAACCAATAAAATATTTGCTAAACCTGAAGAAAATAACTTGTCATCAAGAAGTCGATGACTAACAGCACGTATAAGAACATCAAATCTACCATTCATTAGATCAGAAACATTAAGCCGACTCGGGTAACGATCAAATAACTTCTCTACTGTTCTGCGAGCAGACTCATCTCCTTTTTTTACTTCCTTACCATATTCTCCTTCGTCTACCCAACGTTCTTCTCCTGGTAGTTGTCGTCGGAAACTCCTTCTGGCAAGCTCTAAAATAGGTACCACTAATTCATCTTTTTCCATTGATACGGAGCCCTTGCTCTCTTCTAGGGCAAAAAATAGTTCCTGTTTCCAAGTATCTTTTTTAGCACTCCATTCATCAAAAATACGTCTGATCTCTGTTGGATTTTGTTGTGAAAAACGTAATTCTTCACGCAAAAGTAAAAAAAGTCCATCGACCGCCTTACTAACCTCTCCTCTCTGTTTGACTATGTCTCGATCTTTTTCCCTATTTTTTGTTTCATCCACCGATATAATAGACGTTCCCCCTCTTTCTCCGTTTGATCCCTTTGATCCCTCATTGAAATTCCGCAAATCTGCGTCTCTTCGTGTTCGCATATTAAATAAACTTATAAACAATATAATAAAGTTTAACAATTTGTTCTTTTTTTTGCAATTTTGTCCTAGAAGTGAATAAGAATCAAGATAAAAGAAAAACACCTCTTTCGAGGTGTTATTTAAGAGTTTCACTGTCCCGGCGCCTACCTACTCTCGCGCAATCGCACTACCATCGGCCCAAGGAGGCTTAACTGCTGTGGTCGGGATGGGAACAGGTGTGACCCTCCTGGAAGGAGCACCGAGACATTGAAACCCTTTCGAATATTCGATCGGAATGAAAAGAATTGATCAGCCGTAATCAGAATCTCATAGATATAACCACAGGATTTAATCCTTTAGAGGTTGTAGAGCAATCGACCTATTAGTACTGCTCGGCTGAACGCGTTACCGCGCTTACACCTGCAGCCTATCAACCTACTCGTCTCGTAGGGGTCTCAAATGATGACTAATCTTGGGATCGACTTCGTACTTAGATGCTTTCAGCACTTATCCGAACCAAACGTAGCTACCCAGCAATGCCCTTGGCAGAACAACTGGTACACTAGAGGTTTGTCCATCCCGGTCCTCTCGTACTAAGGATGGGTTCCCTCAGTCATCGACGCTCATGGTAGATAGGAGACCGAACTGTCTCACGACGTTCTGAACCCAGCTCACGTACCGCTTTAATGGGCGAACAGCCCAACCCTTGGGAGCTTCTCCACCCCCAGGATGCGATGAGCCGACATCGAGGTGCCGAACCTCCCCGTCGCTGTGGACGCTTGGGGGAGACTAGCCTGTT
>Ga0208373_1002181_pt1 | contig 22499 bp, 16 predicted proteins | sample RifOxyC2_FD_184036 | JGI IMG/M metagenome (GOLD analysis project Ga0208373, IMG submission 184036) | Soil microbial communities from Rifle, Colorado - Rifle Oxygen_injection C2 (SPAdes) | ecosystem: Environmental > Terrestrial > Deep subsurface > Rock core/Sediment | place: Rifle, Colorado... | reverse complement strand
CGCAGTTTTAATTGTATTATCGTCCTCAAGGGTCACCGCACGGTGATCGCCAGCCCGGAGGGAAAACTGTGCATCAATCGGACCGGGAATCCGGGGATGGCGACAGCCGGCGTCGGCGATGTGCTGACCGGGAGCATCGCCGCGATGTTCGGTCAAGGTCTCCCGTTTGCGGAAGCGGTGCGCAAAGGGGTGTTTCTCCACGGGCTTTCCGGCGATCTTGCCGCTGCCGACAAGGGTCAAAACGGCATCACCGCGCGGGACGTTTTAAACTGCCTGCCGGAGGCGCTCACCCATGAAGCTCCGAACATCACTGATATTTATTGATAATGAGTCAATTGCAAAACTCAACAAAAAGTGTCACCCCCGCGAAGGCGGGGGTCCAGAAATTCTTGAAAAGACTGGATTATGAACATTAAGCTTCGCTTTGTAAACACTAATCTTCGATTTGTAAACACTAAGCTTCGCTTTCCCGCTTCCGCGGGAATGACAATCGCGGAGTTTTGCAATTACCTCGTTATTTTGATTTGACAAAATGGAAATAGTGTTTAGAATATCTCAAAATTTAACGGACCGACAAAAGGTCGGGAAAAGGAGACGAAATGTTTTCAGTATCGGAAAAAGCAAGCGAGATGATTGCGGAGTTCTTTAAGGGAAGGCAGGAACCTCCTTCCATAAGGATACTCATGCAGGGGGGTGGGTGATCGGGGCCCTCTTTGGGCCTGGCTCTGGATGAGTCAACACCTAACGACGAAGTATTTGAAAATAATGGCGTAAGCTATGTTGTCGAAAAGAAACTGTTACAAGAGGTGCAGCCGATTGCGGTTGAATTCCTGGAATCTGCCCACGGGAGCGGCTTTCAGGTAAAATCCGGCTTGAGCACGGGGAGCAGTTGCGGCTCCTGTTCAAGTTGCTGAGTTAAGGAACCATTATGTCCAAAGGCAAAGGCTCCGGGAAGCAAATCCCGGGGCCTTTTCATATCCCCCCCCTTCGCCTCCAGGCCGACAAGCTGAGCGCCGCCGGTCGTCCGGCTGAAGCGGCGCTTCTGTACCAAAAACTGGTGGAAGAAAATCCGGACGAGGATTCCCACCTGCTGTGCCTGGCGTGGGCGCTCAATGACAGCGGGGAGCGGTCCAGGGCGGTGGAGTGTTTCGAAAAGCTCTTCCGCCGGGAGCTGGCGTGCGGGCTCGTCGCCTGTTTTGCCCTCGATGAGCTGGTCCGCATCCACAGGGAGGAAGAAAACTGGGAGGCCCTGATCTCGGTCTGCCGGCGTGCCGTCGCGGCGCAGCCGGATGACGCGGGTCTCCTCCAGACCCTGGCCGAGGCCTGTCTGCGTGCGGGACATTTGGCAGATGCTGTTGATATTTTTACAAAACTTGTAAAAACCGCGCCGGACGCGCCGGAAGCGTGGGGTGCGCTCGGAGGCGCCTTGATCGCCTCGGGAAATATCGAAAAAGGGGAATCCGCGTACCAGCAGGCAGCTCAAATCGACCCCGCGGCGGCTGTCACTTATCTGGACCGCCAGGCCGGCGCACTTTTGCGGGCGGGATATCCAAAAAGAGCGGAGGCTAACTGGAATGCCTGCCAGACTCTGCAGCCCGACAACCCTGTTTATCCTATGGCTATCGGAGAGAGTCTCGTCTGCCAGGGAAAACTGGCCGCAGCCTTCGAGGCGTTTGGCCGCGCCGCCGCCCTGAAACCGGCAGGCGCCGGGGAATGCTGGCGTCGTCTGGAAAATCTGCTGGCAAAAAGAAAGTCTGCTCAGCCCTTGCCGACTTTGCGCAGTGTCTCATCAAAAACGTGATAAAAGGCGGCGTTCTCCGCCACACCCTTTTTGATGATCTCGCCAATCTCATCGATATTTTCAATATTTACAACGATATTTACGCTCCGGCTGAAGGCGGCCATGTTATCCATCGTCTTGAATCCCCGGCCTGCCAAAGCCACAAAGAAGCGCCTTCTCGTCGTCATGTTCTGATTGCCCAGATACCGAAGAACCGCGTTTGCCTCCGGATTTGCCGTATCGAAAAGTTCATCCACGACCACGACGTCGAAGAGATAAAGCCGCATTGCCCCTAACGCATCCGCTGCAGTTTCCGAAAAAGTTGGATTATAGCCCTTCATTTTCAAGCTGTTGCCGATCCGACCGCGCAAATCCTGATCGGATTCGCAAACCAGGGCGGATTTTTCCCCCGCTGTCCCACTGCCCTTCTGTTCTTCCATAGTCAGCTCCCCATCTGCCTCAGAATTTTCTCTCCGGTTTCCCGTACCCCTTGTCAACCTGAAGCCTGCCAAGGTCCGTCGTCTCCTGACCCCGCGAGCTTTTCACCGAATCTATGCCGCGGCCGACGATCCCCTTGTTGGAGGCGTACGCCTTCGCCGTATCCTCGCTTACTTGTCCCTTGCTGAACAGCTCGACGATGTAATCATCGAAGGTAAACATCCCAAAGGCCCTCCCTGCCTGGATGATCTCATAGAAGGTCTTCCCGTCCGACTCGCCGTTCAGGATCGTATCCTTGACCCGCAAATTGGAGCCCATGATTTCAAAGGCGGCGACGCGCCCTCCCCCCTCCTTCGGGAGCAGACGCTGGCAGGCAATCCAGCGGACCGTGTCGGAAAGCCGTATCCGTATCTGAGTCTCTTCCTCGGAGGAGAACATCCCGAGAATGCGGTTGATGGTCTGGCCGGCGTCAACCGTATGGAGGGTGCTGACGACCAGGTGCCCCGTCTCCGCGGCGGACAGGGCGATTTCGACCGTTTCCCGATCCCGCATCTCGCCGACCAGAATCACCTTCGGGGCCTGGCGCAGGGCGGCGCGCAGCCCGCTCGCAAACGAGTCGAAATCGCTTCCCATCTCCCGCTGGTTGAAGGTGGCCTTCTTGTGGGGATGGGAAAATTCGACCGGATCCTCGAGGGTGATGATGTGCACCGCTTTTCTTTCGTTGATATCGTTGAGAACCGCCGCCAGCGACGTGGATTTGCCACTCCCCGTGGCGCCGGTGACCAGGATGATCCCGTTTTTTTCCTCGGCCATCTTGTGGAACGCCTCCGGCAGGTTCATATCCTCGAAGGTGGGGATCTGGGTTGCCAGTTTCCTCAGCACGATCGAGTAGTTTCCCCGCTGGGAGAAAATATTGACACGGAAGCGCGCCTTGCCGGGAAGTTCATACGAGGAATCGCACGACCCCTGCGCGAGGAGTATCTCCGTCAGGCGCCGATCCCGGTTGATCAGGTTGAGCGCAAAGATCTCCGCCTGAAAAGGGGTCAATTCCGGAAACGGAAGCGACATCTCAACCCCGGCGAGCTGTCCGGAAGTTTCAACCTGAAACGGCTTGCCCACGGTGATGTTCAGGTCGGATACATTATCATTAAAGTCGAGCATCTTTCCCAGAATATAATCGATCTCCTGCTTTCTCATCTTCTGCCTCCTCCAAACGTGTTTTCTCCTGCCCGCTCAGGCCTCGGTAAAATCGGTCGGCGGGCTCTTCAAAAACTGCCGGAACCGCGTCTTGTCGTTTGCCTTCAGGTAGGCCTCGTCGCCGCTGATCCAGCCCTTCGTCAACAGCTCCATGATCGCATCGTCGAGAAGCTGCATCCCGTATTTCTTCCCGGTCTGCATCATGGAGGGTATCTGGAAGGTCTTTGATTCGCGGATCAGGTTCCGCACCGCGGAATTGGCGATCAGAATCTCCAGGGCCGCGCAGCGCCCTTTCTTGTCTATCCTCTTGAAGAGAACCTGGGCGATGATCGCCCTGAGCCCGTCGGAGAGCGTCGAGCGGATCTGCATCTGCTCACTCGCCGGGAACACCTCGATGACCCGGTCAACGGTTTTGGCGGCGCTTGTCGTGTGCAGCGTGCCGAAAACAAGATGACCCGTTGAGGCCGCCTCGACGGCAAGCGAGATCGTCTCCAGATCGCGGAGCTCGCCGACCAGAATGATGTCCGGATCCTCGCGGAGCGCGCCTCGGAGCGCCGCCGTGAATGACTTCGTGTGGCGTCCGACTTCCCGGTGGTTCACGATGCAGGACTGGCTCTGGTGGACAAATTCAACGGGATCCTCAATCGTGATGATGTGATCCTTCCTGGTCAGGTTGGCCTCGTTGATGATTGCCGCGAGCGTTGTTGACTTGCCGCTGCCGGTCGGTCCCGTAACAAGAACCAGCCCCCGGGGAAGCGAGGCCAGTTTGGAAATAACCGGAGGCAGCCCCAGTTGCTGAGCGGAAACAATCTCACTCGGAATCTCCCGAAAAACGGCCGCGCACCCGAACTGCTGCTGAAAAAAATTGGCACGGTAGCGGGCCAGCCCCGGAATCTCATAGGCGAAGTCAACATCGCCGGTCTCCTCGAACTGCTTCACCTTGTGTTCGGGGGCAATCTCGTAGAGCATCGCCTTCAGGCCGTCGTTGGTAAGGACATCATATTTTACCCGTTCAATATCCCCGCGAATGCGGATGGCCGGCTGCTGCCCGGTCACCAGGTGTAAATCGGATGCCCCTTCGTCGTGCATCAACTGAAAAAACGCGTCGATTTTTGCCATGGATAATCTCCTTAAGGTTATAAGTAAAGGATCTAATGTTTACGCATGATTAGCGCTACCCATTAAAAATGGAGCCCTGCCGAAAACCGCACAGCCATTTGCTGTACCATCAAATATCGGGAATTACCCTGAGTTGTCTTATAGAAAAAGCCCTTTATGGTGTCAAGAAAAATGGCAAAGGCAACTATTTCTTGACAGCCCGGCAAGGAATCGTATATGTACCACCCCTGTTTTCCGGGTGGTTTTTTCATCCGGTTTTGTCAATCTAATGGGGATGTAGCTCAGCTGGGAGAGCGCGGCGTTCGCAACGCCGAGGCCAGGGGTTCGATCCCCCTCATCTCCACCAGGACATAATCCGCCGCTCTTCCCGGGACCGGAAAAGACGGTTTATTCCCTCATTTACGCCACCATTTGTTCCCTCACTTATTCCCGCACCGGCGGGTCGCCGGGTAAACTTCACGACAACAGCGCCAATCTTTTCTTTCAGCTCCGGCTTGAAATTGCCGTTTATGGCGCACCCCTCATAATTTGCATCCTACCGATTACTATCGTGTATCTCGAAATGAGCGCTCATTTCTTCAGGAAGCCGGCAAGACCGATCCGCTGCTTTAGGAACCATACGATCATAAAAAAACCTCTCGTTCTTCATCTTCCGTAAGCTCCTCCTGCCCTCAATTACCGCATTTTTGTTTTGATCAGCAATTTTGTTGCCCCGTTTTAATGGTACGGCCCACAACAGACGAATTATGCTCGCTTTATACGGGATCATATTGAGAATATCAAGAAGCGTCAATTGTTTATTGTAGTCGGGAAGCGCGGTCGTTTTGGTTTTGTAGCAGAGTACAACCAGTAATGCTTAATCAAAAAAGACACGTAATATTAATGTCTTCACCTACAAAGCCACACCTGACAACATCGCGGGGAAACAATGAATACGGATTATAAGCTTCAATTTACTTTACCTTATCCCCGCCACCTTCTGCAGGATGTAGATCACCTCAGCCAAGCCGATTTTCCCGTCACCATTGACGTCGGCGGTGGAGAGGTCGTAGCCTGTCTGAATTGCTCCCGCCGGGGGAGACGCTTTCGTCGCGAACTGCATCGCCAAGATCGCGTCGATCAGATTCACGGTGCCGTCGCCGTTGACATCGCCTTTTACGCTGATCATTATGAAATTCGTTTTGGATTCGGTGTTTTCGCCGCCGGTTCCGGAAATCGTCAGGGTCACGGTATATACCCCTCCTGAAAGGTAAGTATGCGTCGGGTTTTGTTCGGTGCTGGTCTGATTATCGCCGAAATTCCAGCTCCAGTTTGTAAAATAACCTGCCGATAGATCTCTGAATTGTACTGTCAATGGAGGGTTTCCGGAAAGACGATCCGCAGAAAAATCTGCTTCCATGTATGAAGCGGTAATCTCGACCCGGATAATAACAGGTTCGGCGGATGCGGGGGTTACCTGCACATACCCCACGCCAATAGTATGAGGGGTTATCGTGCCATCCGCACTTACAGAAAGAATGCTTTCATTACTGCTTTTATAGACTGTCCCTTGAGCGCCTAAGCTTAAATTCCGGACAGTCCCGTCGGAATAGGTTCCGGTTACCGATAGGTCCAACGACTGCCCAAAATCTAGGTGGAGGGATTGGGGAGAGACTTCAACCTTCTGCAAAACAGCAGAGTTAGTAACGGAAATCGTTACAGAAGCACTATAAAGGTTTCCATCTGTTCCTTCACCAAGCGCGGAAATCGTAAATATATCATAGGAGTCAGCGGGCACTGTAACAACGGCAGTGTAGGGGGGATTGACAAGTTCCACTGCGTCGGACCCGGTTGCCAGGATAAGCACATTTTTTAGCGTCAGGTTATCGGTCAATGTAAGTTCTATATCAACCTGTGCTCCGGGCTGGACCGTTGTTCCATTCAAAGGCTTGCTGAACTGAATATCGCCCAGAGGAGTCTGATTTTCAGATGATGACAGACTTTTGGTCGCTGCTTTTAAAGACAATAGCTGTTGCGAATTTAACAACGCGGAGCTTGCCGGGAAACCTGTTGCGAATGCATTGTCATTAACCCCTTTGTTCAACAGGTTAAAGAAGCTCTGATTGACATCCGAATCGAATGAAGCAGTGTGTTTGTGTTCAAACTGGCTTAACTGGCTACCATTCAGGCCGCCCTTTTGGCTGTGAAGGTCAACGACATAATCAGTTTCAGTTGAAAAATCAAATTGATTGAACCAGTTTTCACATCCATAATTAGGATTGATTCTCTTCAATATCATTTCGGAAATTTGCAAAATTTTTACAATGGGCTCAGCTGTCCCCCCACTGACCCACGAGCTGGCGGATAACAGAGCACATGCTGTGTCTATGTGCTTATTCCCTATAATGGCATGCGAAGGCACCGAAACTGCCTTAAGATTTTCGATGCTTCCGTAAGAGGTTAGATCTTTTATGGCGCCAAAGCAGACAGGCGTCCTATTATCAATTGATTTCGAGCAGAGGTAATCCCCTGCATTCATATTGTCACCGGGGAGATGTATGGTAACGCCATATGCGTGGTCAAGAATATACTGTCCAATATCCGCAATAAAAGATCCTACATGGGGAGTATCGAGTGTGATCAATTTGTGCAAATATCCGGTGTCGTATGTGAAAGTATCCTTATTGTACCTTTGTTCTATAAGTCGTCCCCATTGTCCTCCCATGCTGTGCCCCAGGTAATCGACCTGTGTGACTGTACCTCCCCTTGTACGAATAGAATTTAAAAATTCCTGAATATTAATTCGAGTTTTTGTTGAACCTAAAATTACAAAATCAGAATTTTGAGATAGACAGTCGTTAAGCCAGATATAATCAAGGACGTCCTTACCTCCGCGGTCTTCGAACCGGGTCCAGAGAGCATCTCGAAAACTTTGAATTTCCTCATTAGCCCATGACCACAAGCCATGGGAAATAATGATTGGCGGACGACGCAATGTCAAATTAACTGGTGCATAATTTACTCTGGCGGAGGTTACATTCAGCGTAATGGGTCGTGTGAGCTTATTTACATACCCTGGAATGGAAAAATCCCTTGGCGCCCTGTAAACCGCAAACCCGATGTATTTGCTATCATACTGTTGCAACTGGACGGAGACTGAAGAGGCCGGGGAGGCATACCTGTAATTGTCAAGGCTTGAAACGCTTCCGTTTTGTTCCGTGTTTCCCCCGGATTCGCTTATGGTCACCGAGCCGGGATTATTGGACACAATACGTAAAAGGAGGCGACTTTCACCATCCGCTGCGATGACAGAGGATACTCTGCCGCGGGTAATTAACTGATCCGCGTGGGGAGAAGGGAAAAAATTCTGGTAAATTAATTTATCCGATTGAGGATTGATCGTTTGAATCTCCAAATCGGCTGACAGAGGCGTAATCACATACGAAACCTCATTACTTTTTGCGCCCGTTACGCCATCAATTGCCCACCAGGTGTGCGTGCCGGGCGGCTTATTCCAGGGGGCGGTATAGGTGATTTCAAAGTGGCCAATGGCATCGATTGGCTGCAAAAGAGTGGGGTACTCCGTGCCATCCGGTTTCTTGAAATACAACGTCGCGGTGCTGTTGGGCGTAAAACCCGTCCCCCACTCGCTAAAGGTCGTCCCCGGGACCCCAGACATCGGACTCATCGCAACCGTCGGGTTAGCCGTTAATGTATATGACACCGTGGCGCTCTTTATCTGTGTGGGTCCATCAACAGCCCACCAACTGTAATTGCCAGGTGGCTTATTTGTCTCAGATGCCCATGTAATTGAAAACGTGCCATTGCTGCCTATAGCTTGGCTCTTCGTCGGTACCGACCCGTCTACTTGCTTGAAATACAACGTCGCGGTGCTGTTGGGCGTAAAACCCGTCCCCCACTCGCTAAAGGTCGTCCCCGGGACCCCAGACATCGGACTCATCGCAACCGTCGGGTTAGCTGCGTGGACGTTTATAGCAAGGGTGAGCAGGAGGACTATTAGAACCCAGGTCTTTGTTGCTTTCATCATTGCACCTCTAAGGAAGCGGTATGACAACCGGCTAAAGGGTTTGACGCTGACGGCGGCTCAAGATACGGGATCGGACATATTCATTGGCCCTTTCAGAATCGAACGTAGAACTTTCCACCAGCCATATCATAATTACGAGGGCATAAAATCATTGATAGCTGTTTGAAACACAGCATATTCGTCGAGGTTGGTGTTTTATTGAATACAGGAAGAAGTTTTTGACCCCGTTCGCCCTACCAGTATACCACATTACATCCCGTACTGCTTAACAAAAAAAATGTGCGCTGACTATTGTGTGCACCTACGAGTCAACGACTTATGATATCACTTGAAACCAAGGAATACCATTCAAAAGCTTCCGTATCGAAGGACATATCATTTTTATTGATTTCGAGCTTCTCAAAGAAAATACAGGCACTAAATAGTCAAGTGGAGAACCTTCTTCAATATACTTGCGCATCACCATCCCCCGAATTCCACGAACCACTCCTGATGGCAGAAGAGGCAGAAATGATGGTGCTTGCCCCGTTCCAGGGCGATGATCAAGACTGCGCTGGTGTCCTGCGGCACCTATATGGATCACTCTCATCTGTTGATTCTACATGTGAATCCCGTCGAGCGGGCTCCTATCATTTAGGGAACTTATCAATTTCATCTTTGATGAGTATTGACAATTTCTTTGCAAGAACCGCTTAACCTTCCTTAGTGAAATGCTGTCCATCAAATTGTATCATTTCAGCAGATACATCTTTGTTGGCTTGACCATACCAGATAGCTGAGTGCTTTTTTGCAATGGGTCCACCTCCCCCTCCTGGATAGCCCAAAAGGATCGTCTTGATGTCTCTCCTTAAGCTTTGACAACATTTTTTCCACATTTTCCAATGTTTGTTCCGGACTGAGTGAGCCACGTTTCTTCGTCGAAACCTTATCGTTTGTTCCCGGCTGCAAGATAACGATTTTTGTTCCATCTGGTACCGCACGATCCAGTCGACTCAGTATGCCTTCTGTGGTGTCGCCATTTACGCCCTCATTAGCCACCAATACAGAATAGCCTTCAGCCTTTAACAGGCTTTCAAGCTGAGCAGGATATGTATCTGCTCTGGACGCACCCTTGCCATAAGTCTGGCTGGCGCCCAATGCGACAATCTTTATTTCAGCAGCGTTCGCTGAAATTGGTAATGATAGTAAAAATACCAGTAGAAGCCAATACAGGATTGGGCTCAGGATTGGGCTTTTCATACTTTTTCCTCCCAAGATAATTAGAAAGATTAATTGAGTTGATAAGAAATTTCTTTTACACGTTTAGGTAACGGAAAAGAGTCTTGAATGTCAAGGAGATTTATCACAACCCCGGAGCCGCGGCACTCAACATTTCTGTTTAAAAGAGTGGTGTTCGCCGGACCCACCGGATACTTTGTTTCAGGAAGCACTTCTCGCCTCCACACATCGAAATAATCAGCCTCCCAAACTTGTTGCTTTCATCCCGTAATTCTCAGGTAAAATCAAGGGAAAAGTCGAGTAGATCAGCTTCTCCCGACGCTGTAGGTTGATGTTTGTGTTCTCCGTTTCCGCCTGGTTTCCCGGCGGTGCCACATCATCTCAACCATACATCAGTTGTCGCTGACCCCTCACAGAACCGTGCTTGCGCTATTTACGCACACGGCTCCTCACATAGTCAATTTACGGAAACTCCGAACATACTGACCCTGATCCTTGGCTTCGGTAGAGGAAACCGCTTCAGCATTGCCTCGAACTTTTCCCCATTGAGACAGTCCTTCTTCCCCCTACGGTTTAGCCACTTAAACAGCAGCTTTTGCACTTCCCTCCCAAACCGCGCAATTCCACGCAGGTTGTCGGATACTCCGTAGTAGTTGTAATGGCCCCTCAATTTGGCTTGGGCTGTTTCCCAAAGTTCCTTGGTCTTCTGAGTTCTGGCCTTCTTCAGCCATTCCTTGAAGATTTTCAGCTTGGCAGTAAACTTCTTGCGGGCTGTTACCCGCTTCATCCGAAACCCTGTGCCATCCCGCTTTGTCCCGCAGTAGTGGGTAAAGCCCAGAAAATCAAACGCCTGGGGTCTTTCCCCTCTTTGCCGGGCATTCTGGACGGCGAATCTCCCAAACTCCATCACTTTGGTCTTTGTCGGCTCAACCTCAAGCCCAAACTTGCCCAAACGTTCAACCAGCTCCGCGCGAAACCGCTCTGCCTCTGCTTTGTACTGAAAGCAGGCGACGAAATCATCGGCAAATCGTATGAGCCGGGCATGGCCTGTGCAGCTCTTGCGGTAAACCTTCTCGAACCAGAGATCAAGGGCATAATGAAGATAGATGTTTGCCAGCAGCGGCGATATAACCCCGCCCTGCGGGGTTCCTGCGTCACTGACCGTTACACTCCCATCCTCTGCAACCCCTGCCTTGAGGAATCGCTTTACCATGCGTTGAATACGCTTGTCCTCAACCCGGTGAGCCAGAAATTTTGACAGCCATTCCTGATTCACATTATCGAAAAAGCCTTTGATATCGGCCTCGACGATATAGCTGATCGGCTTGCGCTCCACCGTCTCGCTCAAGGCTCTGAGCGCATCATGACAGCTTCGCTTCGGACGGAACCCGTACGAGTCATTTATGAAATCCTGCTCGTACACTTGCTCCAGTATCCGCACAAGTCCTGCCTGCACAAGTTTGTCTTCAAAACATGGTATCCCCAGGGGACGTTGTTTGGCGCTGCCCGGCTTTGGTATATATTTGCGCCGGACAGGTTGCGGTATATACGCCATCCGGTGCAACCGCCCTATTAAGTCTGAGAGGTTGGCGTCGAGATTTTCGGCGTACATATCCTTGGTCATTTTGTCGATGCCAGCGGCTGCGTCTTTCCGCAACCGATTAAAGCATCCCCGTAACAGTTCCTCGTTCATCAGATGATACAGACTGGTGAACTTGAAGTCCGGCTCTTTACGGGCCTTCTCCGCTATGCGTTGCAGTTTCGTTTCCACCGGCTCCCCGCTTCCGTGAACGGCCAATGTTTCCTCACAACGCGCTGACATGTGTAGCTTCCTTTCCTCCAGCGGCATTACCCGCCTTCACCGGTACTACGAAGCTATCCGACTCCCTGCGCCTCATTTGCCTTCCTCCTTCTTCAGTTGTCCGGCATACTCTCGTTACTCCGAGAGAGACGCAGGGCCTCCCGGGTTGCCGTGTAATCATAGTGTCAAACATGCCATGGTCTCTGACCCCGAGGAAGCAGGCATCTCCTTGCCTTTAGCGAAAATGCCTGTGTTGACTTCCACTCCTAATACAGTGTCGTCCTTCCTGTCGCGACAATTACGAGGCTCAATCCCTTCAGCCTTTCGGTTTACGGCCTATCTGCTTGCTGTCCTACGCTTAAAACTGACTGTTACCAGTCAGCCTCCAAGGACTCGCTACCCGGTGGATGGCCTTCCTTCCGGGGCGGGGTTCACACCCGCTTGATTACGCGACCTTGCCCGGCCGCACATTAAGTGTGCCCCCTATTTACAACACCTACAAACAAACGATTTTAAAAAGTCTTTACTTTGAGCATTACGCAAAGAAAGAGCGCACAGCTGCTTTATTGGTAGATACCAGGAATATGCACTCTCCGATTAAGTTTCGGTAACCTCTGGGAACCGCCGGTGCGGACCAATATGCCTGGTGGTTTGGGAGGACGGCGGGGGTAACCTCGCCTCTTACCCGACTCTCTTGAGCGCCTTTGGCTCAACTGTTATTTTCTAATTCTCCATCCATCATCGTAGAGAACAAGATGTACCTTTTCTTCGTGATTCTTCTTTTCATCGTAGCCAACACTCCCAGCAAAAGCGCCAAATAAGGAGTCATCTTTCCAGTCCTTGGAAAAAGGCGACAAATTAGTATATTTCCAAGTATATTCAACGAAAGCCTCTTTTTTATCGCCTGATGTATTTATACCAGTGATTTCGATAAAATGTTTTTCAGCTAATTTTACATTAACGTATTTCTGCCCAGTATTAGGCCACTCTCGAATTCCTACATCACCAACAACATATTTCTTGCCTTTATCAGTTAAGGATACGCTGACAACGCGACTTAGTGCAAGAGGATGGTTAAGAGGGGTATACTCAATTAAACCCTCATGTTTTAAGGATTCAAGCCACTCATGACTCATTTGTATGGCTTGAATTTTTGAACCTATACCTAGTTGTTTCGTTACTGGTATTGGATACTTGAAATGGTTAATAATAATCTCTCTTGCCTTATCTCTTGATAAATCTTTAGAACAGCCGGAGATTAGAACAATGGAGGCAAGGGCAGTTATTAAGAAACAGAAAACCTTTGTGCTGCTGAAAACTTTGGTTAAAGTCATGATCTTCATACATCCTCCTTTCAGTAGCCTACTGTAGCTTATATGGATCGTTATTAAATCTCAAACACTGCAATATTTACCATATATGAAGCTGATGTAAATGATGATCGTTTACTTTTATAGTTGACCGCTTGAAGAAAAACATCGCCCATTTTCACGATCAAATTATTATGGTCAACGGTGGGATCATTCCAAACCGGGACTTTTGCCTCCAAAGCCAGATCATCTGAAGGCCAAGTCCCCGACTTGAATTTCTCCCGGACCTCCGTAGCTGTGGCCATGGGAAATCCATATCTCCTTTTTCTTGACCCCGAGGTCACGCCAACCTCGCGGTGTCATTTCACGGCCCCGTAAATATATCGTGCGAAGGCCGAGTCCCGCAAAATTGGCAGGAGATGCCTGCTCCGGTTGAAGCTGAAGGTCTGGATCACCTTCGTACCGCTTGTCCAGCCAAATATCTAAATGAGTGGTCAGGGAATAATTTCTGAAAATCACCCTGGTTGGGGCCAGCCGCCAGACCGCAGAGTCTGGAGATTGCGGCACAATACTCACCTTTCCGGCCAGCGGTGGCTGTGAAATAGTTGCAACTTGGTACGGTGCGCAGGATACGATCAGTAACACGATGAAAGAAAACCATGCAACCTTCTTCATAGTCTCACTTCCCGTAAATTCCGCTGTGGGAAAGAGTTTGCCAAATTTAAAAGAGCCGTCGACACCGGTCGTGGTCTCAAACTACTAAAATTTCTTGATCGGTTGCGACATCTTGGCCGCCACCATCACAAATTACTTAACTTCTTTTGTTAAATTCTTGAAAACCCATCCAGTCAATCCAGAAGGTAATTTGACATTAATCCAATCGCCAGAAATACTCAATTTCACAACTTTATCTCCTTTTTTTAACTTGGATATAATCTTACTTTTATCGTTTGGCTCGGATCTGATGTTGGCTGCTGTTGTAAGGATTAAAGTAGATTTAGTTTCTGTTGCCGTAACCGTTGGAATGGGAGTAGAGGAGGATGGAGGAACTTCTTCCTTGGCTGATTGAAGCAGTTGCGGAGTACTTTTTACAGGGGGTTTTACTTCGGTCTTTTCTTTGACTGATTGAGGGGGCGACGGTGCTTTCGCAGTTTTTTGTTCAATTTGATTCAGTATCCAGTTTTCAATAACACCATCAGAAGCTTTATCTGTCCAAATGTCTCTCCCGGCCCTGTCCCTCCCCTCCTTCTTTGCAACGGTTCTTTTTACCCCAACTTGTGTTTCTGTCTGTGAAAGTTTAGTCACTTTTAAAAAATACTTATCTTTCCAAGTCTCCAAAAAATAGCTACGTCTTTCCTCGTCTGTAACGATAAGGCCGTTTACTTTATCCATTGTTAAAACCGGATTGCCGATATCACTCATAGTTTCTACTAGTGCACTGAATACTTCATCATAGCCGACTTTGAAGACTTTCTTATCTTCTCTTCTTTTTTCTACAAGTTCGTCAAAAAGGATTCCCATTTTGTAATGGGAGTTTTTTAACAGTTGATCTAAAGTTTGTGTCTTTTCATCAACACCGATTTTCTTTTCCTTGGGTGTTGATGGAGCAGTCGCACATGCTAACACAAAAAAGCATAGTACAAAAATACTGAGTATGAAAAAAAGACGCTTCATTTTTCTTGTTGCCTGATAAAACAATATGGCATTTTCATCAGTAGAATTGAATAACTTCATCGCATCACGTTTCATATCGCTCCTCCTTTTTATTGCATTGCAGGAATTGAATATCTCCGCCGCAAGTAGCAACGGTGCTTTGATAAACGGAATATCCAAAATGTTCAAATAGCAAACCCTTTTATCCAGATATGTCCATGTATTTTATAATTATTTGTTCAACAACCCATGTTTTTTATGGATATATCTAAATTGATTAGGCTTGAGCGCAAACCTTTTTCCGTTTTTTCAAAGAACGGCTTCTCTTTATATTTATTTCGCTTTGAAATCAAGCATATTTGTCGAGGTTGATGTTTTGCTGCTTTCAGGAAGTTACAAATGCACCCGATCATCCTCCCCAAATGCCACATTTCATCTGGTACTCAATAATATCCATTGATCAAAAAAATAGCTACTTGTATTTGCAATGGAGTAACAACCAAGCACCGGTATGATGTTTTTGAAACCTGTCGCCATATTTCCAATCTTTTCAGACGCCCTTTGCCTTTTTCTCAATGACAGTCAGGATCTTTTCAATGATCGTGCCCGTCACGTATGTCTTATTGAACTCAATCGACAGCACTTGCACTGCCTGCAGGATGGAGGATGACATGTCTTGCAGCGTCTTTAAAACAAGGCTTGTCTTGATCTCTACGGATTCGCCAAATCTTTCCCAGTGCTTCCGCTGAATCCAACTCGGTCGGTTCTCCCCGCCGATCCTCATGGCCTGTTTTTCCGCCAACTCCGGATAGACCTGCGTACAGATCAGATCATAAAAGGGCGCGAGACGTGGCCCCCGGTCCGTGAAGAGCATGGCCAGATTCTTGGCATGGGCGTCGTCATTGCCGATCAGGAAATTGAAGATCGTCCATCGCAAGAGTGCATCTTGGGGGTCAGTGCATCTTGGGGGTCAGATCTTTAAATTTAGCGTTTTGCTGAGTCCTTTTTCCGGTCGATGAGTTGGTTCTTTTCTAGCGTGTCGGGGGGACAGATTTGAAATTTGTCCCCCCTCTCTGGACGTCTCTACTATACCATAAATCCGGAATTCCCCTCCAGTTGCCTCTTTGAAAAATGTTACCGAAGGTGGGGATATGGACCGCGTATATCATGCCGGCGGATGCTTTTGAGGCCATGCTTGAAAAGCTGGACGATCTCGAAATCAAGAAGAGCGTCGAAAAACGACGGGGCGAAAAGTCCATCCGGGTCTCCCTCGATGCCTTGTAACCTTGCCTTCAAGGAATCGGCCCTCAAGGAATGGGGCAAGCTGGACCGGCTGATTCGGGAACAATTAAATGTGTGAGCTACCTGCGATCTTCCTGAATGTGGCTAAGAAATTCTTTTCATCGGATGCATCATCAAAGGTCTTCAGCCATTCCTCTATGTAGGGGACATCCAGAACGGAATTTTTCAGGATCACCATCTGCACATCTTCGATATCTCTGGGCCGGCCGGCAAATATCTTATGGATGATCAAATCTTCAACCGCAGCATAACAGACATCCTGGTCCAGGATTCTTACTTTTTTCGCCCTTTGTATCGCCTGGGATTCGTAAGGCGTGAAAGAAAAGATAAAATCAACCCGAATGCCAGTCTCTTCGTCCAGAGCGGGCAAGACCATGGTTTGACGGACAAACACCGCCACGTCTTCCGGGAGAGGTTTGAGAGAAATTTGCTGAGCCAGAGTGAGAAGGATTTCGAGCTGATCGATATTGACGCCGAGGGTGATGTCGATGTCGCGGGTAAGGCGGGGCTCACCGTACAACAGGACGGCTTGCCCCCCTATGATCATGTAAGGGATCCCAGCTTTTTCGAGAGAAGCGCCTATCCGGGCAAGGGCTTTGTCAAACATGTATTGAGAATCCGTGCCATGCGAATATCGACCTCGACGCCTGCCAGCGGTTCAACGGGGGGAAACACACCGAGTGCGACGCCCTCCTGCCACATGGCTGTAAAGATTTTCCGTGACTGTGCATAGGGGAGGCGCCCCCGGCCGCTGATGAAATTGTGTTCAAATTTTCTAAGTATTTCCGCGTCCTTGATCATGTTGGAACTATACCAGAGTTTTCCGGGGATGTCACGCACTTATCTTTCTCCGAATTGCCTCAAATAAAATGTTACCGACGGCGGAGACGCGACCTTGGCCGGCCGCACTGTGAACCCGTTCATGATTTCGTTTTTTCTGTTGACTTTTCATACAAACATACTTATGATTTAGCCGCATTTTTTACTTGACCACCATCCTTAGATTCATTGTGCCGGCGCTCTCTTTTATTTAACTTTGCAGCATTTTTCGGCGGATGTATTTCGTGGGCCCGCTCAATCGTCAAATGCCCCACCAGAAAGGGGAGGTTAATGATGAAAAGGTTTTCCCTTGCAGGCGTTCTTCTTTGCACCCTGATCCTTTCCATAACCTGTATTGCTCCTGCTTCCGGCCAAACGTCCGGCAGCCTTAGGGAGGGGATCAGGCAATACCAAACCGACAACTATGAGGAGGCGGTCGAGCTCTTCAAGAAGGCCCGGGAGGAGACGCCCCAGTCCACGGAGGCGGCGTTCTGGCTGGGCATGGCCTACAAGGCTCAAGGCGTATATCAGGTTGCCCTGCCCCATCTGACGGACGCGGTCACTCTGAGACCTCCCGTCAAGGAGGCCGTTGTCGAGTTGATCGACATCCTCTACCGCCTCGATAAGCTCGGGGAGGCGAACAAATGGCTCGCCGTCGCCGAAAGGGATGAAATTTATCCCGCCAAGACGGCCTTCCTCCGGGGGCTGGTCCAGGCAAAACAGGGGAAATATCCGGAGTCCATCGCCTCTTTCGAGAAAGCGAAAGCCCTCGACAAGAACTACACCCAGGCGGCCGAATTCCAGATCGGCCTCTCCTACATGTTGGCCAGGAGTTACAAACAGGCGGCGGAGCGCTTCCGGGCCGTCGTGATCCAGGATCCCGTCTCCGACCTGGCCACCTACGCGCGTCGCTACCAGAACATGGTCGAAAACCGGGCCTGGATTGAGCGACCGGTCCGTTTGACGATCGGTATCCTCGGACAGTACGACACGAACATGCTTCAGGAGCCCTACTCCTATCCCGGTCTTCCCGACGCCGGAGAGGAGAAGAGCCTCGCCATGCTCAACACCTTGCGGCTGGACGTCGTCCCGGTTATGCCCGGCTCCTGGCTCTTCAACGCCGGTTACGCCCTCTCCAGCTCCCTGCACGCAAAGAACAGCACGACGCACGATGTGCTGGTGAACAACTTCAGCGTCGCCCCGGGGTACAATTTCGGCGACTTCGCAATCAATCTCTCCGCCAATTACACGCACGTGCTCAAGAGAAACCCCAGCTATGACCGCTATTCCGACCGCTTCAGCGTCGGCCCCCTGCTGAGGTTTCTGCTGACGGAGAAGAAAAACGAGATCGTGGAAATGTATGTCGGTTACCAGAAAAATGACTATTTTTTACCCACCCTCGACCCGGGGGAGGACCAGACCGCCCAAGGGGTGGATAGCTACATCAGCTACATGCGGCTGTTTGAAAACGGCGCGATCGCGATCTTGAAATACGGGGCTACCGCGGAAAAAGCCCGAGGAAGAAACTGGACGAACCGCGGGCGCCACTTAACGGCCAACGGCATCATCCCCCTTTGGGAGAAGCTGAAGCTGCAACTGGGTGTGGAGTATCACCGGGCGGACTACCTCAATGAAAGCACGATCCCGGCATTCAACAACCAAAAGCGCGAAGACAGCACATACATGGGTATGGCCGGGCTCATCTGGGACATCAACAAAAATGCAAGCCTGATGGTACAATATACCGGCATCCGGGGCGACTCCAACATCTTCCTCTACGATTTCAGCCGGAACATTTACTCGGCGGGCGTCGAATTCCGGTTTTAATGGACAACCATAGTTAAGACAACCCTGATTTGCAGGAGGCATATCATGTCGCGAGATATCCGGAAACCGCTGGTTCTGATGATCATCCTGATGGTTCTGATTGTTCTGTTACCCGTGGGCATCATGGCCGCACCGGTCGGCAAGGTCAGTCATCTCGAAGGCGAGGCCGATGTGACCACGCCGGACGGCAAGACTGCCGTCGTGAAACCGGCCGATCCCGTCAGCGTGGGGGACATCCTGCGCACCAAAACCAAATCCAAGGTGGAGGTGACCTTTCTGGACGGGAATACCATCTTCCTGGCGGAAAGATCGCGGCTGAAGATCTCCGAGTACGAAAATAAGGAGGAGAGCAAGAGCTACTTCGATCTCTTCCGGGGCAAAACCAGGGTTGTCGTCAACAACCTGGCCAAAAAATCCGCGCTCGAGTTGCATACGCCCACGGCCGTCGCCGGTGTCCGCGGTACGATCTGGATCGGCTCCCACGAAAACGGCGTGAGCGAGTTCTACTTCGAGCGGGGCGAGGGGTACGGCTATACCAAGAACAGACCCAAGGAGGTGGTGACGATCAGGGCCGGACAGACCATGACGGTCACCGGAGCCGACCAACCACCCATTGTCCGCCCCGCCCCGGCCTATGAGATCAACCGGCAACTGATGGAAACAACCTCCTCTCAGGAACAGCAACGGACGCAGGAGACACCACCACCTGCCCTTCCCGGCGGTGATCAGCCGACCCCACCGCCACCGCCACCGCCGCCGCCGTTGCCGCCACCGCCGTTGCCGGTGCCTCCGATGCCGCCGCCAGTGCCGCCACCACCACCGCCACCGCCGCCGCCCCTGCCGACGGGGCCGCAGACCTCGCTGCCGCCCGTTGCGGTAAGTGTAGGCAATTTTGCCGGGACCTTTTCCGGATCGATTTCGGACACAAACAACAGCGGCCCTCTGGCACTTTCGGGAACGTTCTCCTCGTCGGGCCCGGCAGACATCATCCTGTCCGGCACCCCCGCCGTAGGCAGCAGTTATGACGCCTATCTGGTCGGCATCCCCGGTTCCTGGGAAGGTTTGTTTGACGGCCTGTACTGGCAGGGGAACACGATCAAGTTTCTCACGGGCAGCCTGCAGGATCCCGCCTTCGCGGGAACGAACCTGAACGCGACTGGAACGGTCACACGCGGGGCCGTGGCGTATCCGACGGTCGGCGCCCTGACCCCTTTCCCTAACATCGCCATGCCCGTGTTTTCCGAAATCTTTTCCGGCGCCGGGATGACCTCCGCTCTCGGCGTCGTCAGCGGCTATCAAACGCCGACCGGCGGGATGATCGGGATCGGAAGGACATCTTCGACCAATGGGTTCTACAGCGCCATGCCCGCCTCCTGGACATGGGCCTACGGCGCCTACGTCGCCGGGGCTACGCCCTTCTTCTTCCTCGGCGACCTCGCCGGGACCGACGACGGCGCCGGACACATCACCCTTGAGGGAACCGATTCCAAGTACATGGACCAAAATTACTTCGGCACCGTCAACCTCCGCTACCGGGGCACTTATTCTGGCTCGTCCTACGGCACCGTCGGGACCGGCGTCTTCAAACTCGATCCCCTGGCCTTCGGCGGCACCCTCAAGGACGGAGGATTCGCCTCCTGGGACTTCACGAACAGCATCTTGGGTTTTGACGACGCCTCCGGCAACCTGCTTTCTCCGCTGAACGGCCTGTTCGGCGGGACGACATCCCTGTTCAGCGGATTCAACGCATTGGCCGGACAGTACCAGCCGGCCTCCCTGATCGGCATGGGCAGTTACGCTCCTGCGACAGCGGCTAACTATCGGCTGTGGGGCACGAGAGCCACCGGCTCGGCCGGTTCCGACACCCAGTTCATACAGTATTTCGGCGGCATCCGCACCGGCGACACGCTCTCCGGCTCGGGACTGGGCCTCTATGTGAAGGGAACCGCCGGCCCCTATGAAACGGGCATTATCAGGGCAAGCGGTATCGACGCCACCCTGTACCCCGATTCGGCGATATGGGAATTGAGCGGTCAGAACACGCTGACGGCAACGACGATGGGGGCGACGGCGACAACACCCGCGGAACTGGCAGTGCGCGACACAACCACCGGCAATTTCTTGAACCTCATTCAAAACGAGTTTAAAGCCCCCATTGGCGACGGGGCGATTACGGGCATCCTTGAAGGCGAAGCGTTGATCATTCCCGATCAACCCTGGGGGATAATGTGGTCCGCGATGGGCGGCGATTACACCACCGTTCCCACCGGCAACTGGAGCGCCAGGGTCGGTAAGAGCGAAACCGGCGCCGGCACAAGCTACTCGTACAAAAACTACTGGATCGGGACACTCACCGGCGGGGCATGGGATACCGGCACGAACAGCTTCGCCGGCAATATGACCGGCCGGGAATTGAATGTGGACTCCGACGGAGAGAATTACCTGGCGACGTTTTCAACGGACCTTCTTGGAACCTACGGCGCGCAGCAATACCAGGGCATCGGTCTCGGCACGATGACCTCGACGCCGCTGGCATATTACGGGGTGACGACTCCCATGGCCAACCCCAACCCCTTCTGGCGGTTATACTCCGCGGACGGATATGCCATTCAAAATGACCCATCGAGCTCCCTGGAAGGCATTACCGGCGGAACGGCCACCCTCTTCGACGATTTCGCCCCCAGCGGAAGCTACACCCCAACGGGCCAGGTTGGGCTCGGCGCCTATTCCGGCACCGGTGCTTCCTACCCGCTGTTCCTTACCCGGATCGACGGAACGAACAGTCGGAACAGCGCCGGGAATCCGGATGTGGTCAACGGCAACTCGCTCTTTTTCGGCGGGATCTTCGACGGCAGCGGCGCCGTTCCTGCCCTCACCGGAATGGTGAAGGGGCTCTACTGGAGAGAGGCCGGCGGAAACTACGAGCTCGGCATCCTCTCCTCCGATGGAGGCGCATCGGCTGCGCTTTACCCCAATCTGACGATGTGGGAGCTTGCGGACGGAACGAAGCTCCAGGCGTATCGATTGTTCAGCGGCGAAGCATCGTCCGCCAATCCATCGGTTTCGGACTCTTCTTCAGGCCCCGCCACCCGCTACACCCCGCTTTTCTCTCAGGATGTCGTTGGATGGACCGGCGGCAGCTGGACGGAGGAAGCCCTTTATCAAAGAACGCTCTCGCTCAATCTCAATGGTCAGCTACAGCCCTGGGGAGTGACGGCCCGGATCATCGGAGGGCACTACGATACCAGCGGCGCCACCACACCACCCCCAGCGGGCGCGCAATGGTTCCAGGTGGAGAAGATCGGAGACCCGGCGGTGACCGGTCAATCCCTTTGGGGAACCGAAATCACGACGATCTCCGGTGACACCTTCGATGCGCAGATGTCTGGTGCCGTGATCATGTGGAATAATGGATTGAGCTCGCTGGGCGGAGGCAGGATGAAGGGGCTCTTCGTTCCCGCCGACTCCACCTGGCAAGCCGTCGCGCTGTCCACAGGGATGGAAACCTCGGCATTCCTGAACAAGGTGAGCGCCATGACCGACGAGCAGCGAACGGCCTTCTACAAGGCGACGTACATCCCCGCCTTCAACGTCGGCGCAACCGACCTCCGGGGAAGCTGGATGGACAGCGTCAACAGCATCTACATGGGAAGCGCCGTCGACACCGCTTATGGCATCAGGAACACGACGTTCTTCGCCCCCACGTCAGGCGCCAAACCCCAGATCTGGGCTTCCGGCGGTACGGGCGGAGGGGTGAGCGGGAGCTATGCCGGCACGCCTGGCTATGCGAATTTCTCCCTTGCCGGGTACCAGCCGGGCACCGGAACGCCGAACGGCATCACCGCGCAGTTCACCATGCAGCAATGGGGAGCGACAACCTGGGGCGCCACGATTACCAACGGCAACGTGCCGCCCGGCACGGCGGGCTTCTTTACTGACGGCTTCCAGTTCCAGGGCGGTGCAGCGGGAACGATCGACTCCGCGGCCGCGGCCTTCTCCGGCACGGCG
>Ga0208373_1002180_pt1 | contig 22499 bp, 38 predicted proteins | sample RifOxyC2_FD_184036 | JGI IMG/M metagenome (GOLD analysis project Ga0208373, IMG submission 184036) | Soil microbial communities from Rifle, Colorado - Rifle Oxygen_injection C2 (SPAdes) | ecosystem: Environmental > Terrestrial > Deep subsurface > Rock core/Sediment | place: Rifle, Colorado... | reverse complement strand
GAGCGCGGAGAGCGGGGCGGGGTTGTCGCGCCAGTCCTCGTCGTGGTTGCCCCAGATCTTGAGGTAGCGGGTTTTGGCCGGGTCCGGGTCGTGGAAGCGGCGAAGCAGGTCATAGACGGAGGTGTGGGTGATGTAGATCTGCTCGAAGGCGTCGTTCTCCCAGAGCTCTTCGGCGTCGCCCAGCTCGATGTAGGTGAAGCCCTCCGCGAGGTAATGCTCCAGCGCGCATTTGTAAATCAGCGAATTGTGGGCGAATTCATCGGCGGCGGTTCCGTTGCCGCGGTGGCAGTCGCTCATGACGATGTACTTTTTCATTTTTTGGGGGTCAGGTCTTTAAATTTAGCGTTTTTGCGGGGGTGAGAGGTGTTATTTACCCGAAGTACCGTTTGTAGTCATCGTGATCGCCTACCCAAAACCACGTAACCGTGTCTCCATCGAGCACGCCCAAGGCGCGTACGCCTAACGTTATCCTGATCGACCAGATGCCTTCCTCGTGGTTAATGCATTTGAAGCGAAGTGACGGGTGAAATGAGTCTTCCACCCAGAGCCGGTAGGCTTTTCTCGCACGCTGCCGCGTATCCGGGTCGAGCTTCCGGTAAGTCTCCCAGAACGAAGGCAGCGTACTTGATTTCATAGGTCTTCAACATTCATCGGCGTTGCTTTGCCCCGCGAGATTTCTTCCCGCGCCTGTCGGGCGGCTGCAATGAGTTTGCTCTCGGAATTCCTAAAGGAGTCACTCCACTTGAGTTCGTCTCTGATGTCTTCAATATATTGCTGCATATGCTCCAGGGCGCGCTCTTGCACCGGTTCCGGGAGAGATTCAATCATTTTCATCATCGTAACGACTGCACTTGTCGGCATGGTGTTGTCCTCCTTGCAGTTAACAGTCCTTCGGGGGTCAGGTCTTGAAATTTAGCGTTTTTGGAAAATAAGGGGACGCTACCCTTTTATTTACCGCTGGGTCACGTGATGGGGAATGCCGACAAAAAAGGCTGTTCTGGGCAATCCTGGCATGGCTGAAAATAACCTGATAAAGGGTATCGTCCCCTTTATCACACTTTAACCAATGCAATCGCGGCTATCTGAAGATCATATGGCCCGATAGGGGTACCGGCTTTTGCTAAATCGGCACGGATGCCGCCAAATTTGCGAGCAGCCTTGTTGTCAAAGGGAAGCGAGACAAACTGATTCAGAAACGGGGTAAGCCGGCTTAGGTTTTATAAAGCTCCGCTTCGACGACTGAACAGAGTAGTATCTCTGATGGCTTTAACATCTGCATCCGCGTACGTACCAGCGATTCAGCCTTGTTAAGATATGAGATGCAGACATTCGTATCAAGAAGATATTTCACCGTATGGTATCCCGTAATTCATACTCACCTTGTTCTTCACGAACTAAAGGTGCGTCTGCAAAGCAGCCAGATGTCTTGGTAAAAAAATCTTTTGGCCATTGTGCGCCCCCCTCTGACGGTGTCTTAATATCATTTATGGGCATAATAATAATTTCAAGGGAACGCTTCATGAAAGCTTTTGGTATTTTTAAAGATATGTGGTCAGAATCAGCGGTTTGAATTTTACGTACTACTTGCATAGTTTTTCCTCCGTTGTGGGGGTCACATTTTTTGGGGGTCAGCATTTTTTGGGGGTCAGGTCTTGAAATTTAGCGTTTTTGCGGAGGCTTCAGCAAGCGTTTAACCTCTTTCAAGACTTCCAGAACTGAAGGCCTGTTTGCAGCCGACACTTTGTCCGGAAGGTGTTTGTGATTTGGAAAGGTCTCAAGTTCGGGAAAATGTGGGGTGTTATCATACCTGAATATAAGGCCGTTATCCCTGCCCTGGAAATGATACCGATACCCCGGATGTTCCAAATGCCCGTTCTCGATAATTATCGCTTCATTCCACGCCAGCATCTGACCTTTTGAAAAACGCACTCGAATACGCAGGTTAACCCGCTCGGGCGTCAGAAATTCTTCCTCGTATCGCTCAACATAGCCGGACGACAGGCCGCCGAAGGCAAGCTCCGTATCTTTCAAATATTTCAGAACAGGGTCAACCGGCACGGCGTATTTTAGCCTCTACCGCTTCTCTCAGGGCAAGGTAATGCTGATAATCATTGGCCCATTCGACAAACTCCTCTGAATCCCCAGTCTTCCCCTTGCTGAATTCATCAAAGAACTCCTCTGATTCCAATTTGTTCCGCCCCTCATAAATGCTCAAACGCTTGGATACCGCCACAAGGGCATCTACACGGGAGTCATACTCTATTCTAAGCTTTCGCATTTTCCCTCCTGTTTCTATTGGGGGTCAGTCTTTTGGGGGTCAGAGTCTTTTGGGGGTCAGGTCTTGAAATTTAGCGTTTTTGGAAAATAAGGGGACGCTACCCTTTTATTTGCCGCTGGGTCACGTAATGGGGAATGCCGACAAAGGCTGTTCTGGGCAATCCTGGCATGGCTGAAAATAACCTGATAAAGGGTAGCGTCCCCTTTATTGCTTTATTGTCCTGTTTGTCCAGTTTATGTCCAGTTTCCAGTACTGAGGATTTCATGTCCTGTTCGTCCGGTTTGTGTCCAGTTTCTGAGCCAATATGTAATGTGTATTCCGCCCCGTGGCGCCAACTTTTCGCAGAACCTCCTTTTTCACCAAGTCTTCAAGATCTCTTGATGCCGTTCTGATTACCACTCCTGTAAACTCGCGCAAATCTTGGTTTGTAATCTTTCCCGTCGTTTTGACATGCCGGATTGCTTGCTGTTGACGTTTACTCAACTTAAGACGGGTCATTACCTCCTCCGTCAGCCAATCCCTCCACAGCGTTGTCACGAAGTGGGGGCCGCATTGCCTGAAATCGGGCTCGGGCAGGCCGGCCTTGAGGCAATCGGCGATCATGTCGGTCGTGCCGGTTCCGGCTTTCTCGACGTACTTCACCCTAAAGAGCGGTTCGGCAATCAGGGGATTGCGCGGGATGGGGCCGTGGGGTTGTCGCAACAGTTCGGGAGTCAGGCCGGGCGGCAACTCTCCGGGATTCCAGACTTCGACGCGATCAGCAAAGACGATGACCTGGACAAATCCGTTGTGGCGGTAGTTGCGGTGAGCAACGGCATTGACAATGGCCTCGGCAATGACCGTGCGGGGAATCTCGAACTCGACCGGGGCTTGTGTGCTCTTTGCCCGTGTGCCAACACTGCGGTCGAGTTTTCCAAGGACGAACTCAACGGCCTGATCAATCACCTCGAACAGCCGCCCCTCATAAGGTTGCTGGGAGGCGATGGGCTTCTGTTTCTCCGTCCCATGGAAATGGAAACAATGAACCTGGGCGTTGTTGAAAAATTGCCGGGGGTTCTTTCCGAAAAGCAGCATCGCAGCGTTGGTGGGTTTGCCGTCCCGCAGCAGGTTGAAGTTCTGCAACACCGCCTTCGGGACGCGGGAACCCTTGAGCGCCAACCGCCCCTTTGCCTCGGCGGTCTCTACAAAGGACGTTACCTGTTCGTTGGCTATGTCCTTCAACGTCGCCCCGTCGCACAGGCTGTCATCGAATGGCCTGGTTATGAGGGCGCCCCGGTCTTCCAAGGATTCAACAAGGCTGGCATAGACCTCGCGGATAAGACCGGGAATATCCGTAAACCGGCGGCGGGTAACCTGGCGGCTCGCCTTGCTGACCAGATTCGCCATATCCTGGTCGCGGGCCGCGTCATCATCGCCCTTCACGAACACCAGTCGTTCGCGATGGGTCTTCGTGGCATGGTCGAATTCCAGTTCAGTCGACGATTTCCCGTCCGGATTTTTCCGCCCGTACTCATTACCCAGGACGGCAAGGAAGATGTCACGCTGTTCAACCTCACCGAGGTAGATATCATCCGGTTCGCTGTCCTTGGCGGGAATATCCTCGAAGAGAAAAACGTCTCCGATGAAACGGCTCAACAAAGGATCTTGCAGGATAAATTCCTTCACCGCGCGGCGCTCCGCAGCAAGTTCCTTCTGCACTGAACTGATGAAAACTCGAATCATATTGAATAAGGGAACGCTACCCTTTTCTCTCCTCTGGCATGGCTGATAATAACCTTCCTTCGGGGGTCAGGTCTTGAAATTTAGCGTTTTTACGGGGGAGCTATTCTGGAAAATTACGCCCTTTCGGGAATCCAGTTGGGATTTGGCACATCGATCGTTGTCAGTTGAGCATCGGGAATGAACGGCACATCCGTTGCAAGCATATCCTCTGCGCCGATGCGCAGTGATTCAAGCAATTCTTCCCGGGTCCTTTCCTGCGCATTAACACCCGGCAGATAGATCAGCCAGCCGATCCACCATTCATCGGATCTTTTTATTACGGCCCTGTATTTCATGGCGCTACCTGACGTGATGCTTCCGCTTTCTCGCGAAGCCATTCATTGATTAGCACATCCTCGGTTGTTTTTAATTTTCGCGCCTGTTTCCGAATCTTTGCATATATGTTCAGATCTAAACCAACATATTTTTTCTTTATGAGATGAAATTTAATATCCTTGACTTCCTCAACATCATCAAACTCCGCAAAGTCATGATCATCCCAAAATGCAGATGCTTCATAAATGGACATATCAGGAATTATTTTACTTTTTCTCATAAAATAGGGACAGAGCCCTATTTATTTTCTTGGTCGGATAAATGGGCATGTCTGATGGCTTTAACATCTGCATCCGCGTACATACCAGCGATTCAGCCTTGTTAAGATATGAGATGCAGACATTCGTATCAAGAAGATATTTCACCGTATGGTATCCCGTAATTCATACTCACCTTGTTCTTCACGAACTAAAGGTGCGTCTGCAAAGCAGCCAGATGTCTTGGTAAAAAAATCTTTTGGCCATTGTGCGCCCCCCTCTGACGGTGTCTTAATATCACACGTTATGGGGGTCAGGTCTTGAAATTTAGCGTTTTTGCCGGGGGATGACCTCAGTCAACGATAATTTATTCAACCTCTTTCGTTAACTGCCGGCCAATTCGTTCGAAAAGCGAGGCATAATCCGGCAGGCGGGCCAGAATGAGATTGAATGTTTCTGCGTCGTAGATGTGGCTGAGACGATTTCTGTCCTCGATGGCATCCAGCAGCAACAGGTAATCGTCCTCAGCAGCATAACCCCCAACGTAATAGGCTTTGATAACCTTCTTGGGCGCCGCTTCGTCTATACCGTCTCTCTCCTTGAGAAAGGCCTTGATTGCTTTCCAGCATAATTCCGTGGTGTACTCGAATTTTTGCGCCCGGCCATTCTGAAATCCGTCGATAAGACGTTCGTCGGCAAGCTTTTCCTTGATCTCGGCAAGGTCTATCCGGGCCAGATAGGCGAACTTATCCAGGGCCTCTTTAAACGCCGCAATTCTTAAGTCCATGGGATTGCATCCTGTTTTACGCGTTCCCCAAAACGGCCGGTCAACTGGGGAGTTGTCACTATTTCTACCCGGAAGGGCACAAAGGATTCCTCGAGCTCATCGTTGAGCGCTCTCAGGACGTTGACGGGGATTTCGCCATCAATCCAGAGGTCGTAGTCCGAATTCCAGCGATTGTTGCCCCGGGCGCGCGAACCATAAAGATATATCGGCGCCTGCGTCGGAATATGCTCTCTCAGAGCCTGGCGGATATATGCTTCCGAGCGGTTAATGAGTTCTTCTCTGGTCATCGTTTTTTGGGGGGGTCAGGTCTTTAAATTTAGCGTTTTTGCGGGGGCAACCAGGCAGCTCTTTACCGAGGCGGCGAATATCTCAGCTTCCCCCTTGAATGCCACAAAATCATCTCCGGTGAACATCGAAACGGGATTGTAGTCCGCCTCTTCCCGAAATTTCATCAGCTTCGAAAAGACCTGGGCCGCGCGTTTGTCTATTAGCCCCTCCCGTACGAAATGCATACCGAGAAGACGAAGCGCCGCGTCGTGACTCCTCGGTTCCAGCCCTTTCGACAACAGAAGCGCCCTGACATGATACAAAACGAAGTAGTACAGCCGGGATATGGCATCGCTGATATAGCCGTTTTCATACAGGAGCGTGGCGGCAGCGAGGGCCTCGGCTGCCCTGTCCAACTCGGCGCGGATGTTTTCTTTTCGGTTTTCTTCGGTCACAGAGGGATCCCCTCTCTCTCGATATCGGCGGCGATCCGGCGTTCGCGCTTTCTAAGCAGCAGAAAATCCTCTTCCGACAGGATTAGCGTGGAGAGGGAGCGGAGATGTTCGAACTCGATGTCGGCCACCCGGCTCAGCATTTGACGTTTCATTTCCCGGGAGAGGCCGCGGACAACGATGGCAATATCCGTATCGGAATCCTCGCCGAAATCGCCGCGAGCCCTGGAGCCATAAAGCACCATCTTGACCAGGCGGTCGCCGACGATTTCCTGCAAACTATTTTTCAGATCGACAAGAATCTGTTCCATTTTGGGGGTCTTTTTGGGGGTCAGGTCTTTAAAATTAGCGTTTTTGCGGGGGGGATATCACCAAATTGTCTTTACTGTTTTCGATTTCGTTATTTGATCATCTCTAGTGATAAGCGCCTTTTTACCCAGACGTGAGTCGTCGGTAAAATACCAGACTAGCGAATGAGTATCGGTCACATAATTCATTGCTGTCGGCCTTTGTTCTCATAAGGGAAAAGGGACTTTTTAGACTCTGCCAGAAGCGATTCATCAATGTTGTCTCCCTTCCAGATTCCCTTGAGCGATCCTCTTGCGCGATTCGTTGTTGCCGGCCGGGTCAATTCGGTCCGCAAGGTGTGCATGATCCTGTAGAAACGGGGTAAAAGATTTTCCGGAACGGCATTAATCTCGCCAATTAATTTCTGCTTGTAGGTTGTTGCCATGCACAAACTCCTTTCTTTTGGGGGTCACTTTCTTTTGGGGGTCAGGTCTTGAAATTTAGCGTTTTTGCGGGGGGGAATCATTTTTTCTTCTTCTTGATCGTGTGTTTGAATTTCAATACCGCAAAGTTCAGCTCAATGGACGTCTCTGTATCGCTCGTTTGCAAGTCGTCATCAAAGATTCCGGCGATCAATTCTCCGCTTCTCTGCATGAGCGCCTTCTGATCAGCTTTATCTTTTACCGCCGACAGCTCCTGGATGCTTCTTGACAGTTGCCTGATTTTCGAGAAAGTCTCAATGATCGCCAAGGTTGCCTGGACCGCCTGCGGACTTTTGAGGATGGTGGCCAGCATATACAAGCCTTTTTCAGGAAAGGCGCTGGGCAGCTTAACCTTGCCTCCTTTTATTGAAGTCGAAAATTTCGACTTCAATCCATCCCACTCTGTTTTATCGAGCTCGATGATGTATCCGGTTGGAAACTTGTCAGGATTATTCTTTACGGCCTCATTGATGCGCTTTGTCTCGACCTTATAAAGATCAGCGACATCGCTATCGAGCAAAACACTCTGCCCGCGTAACTCAACAATCAGATCCTTCAAATTCTCAAATTTTGCTATTGCGCTCATATCTGTTTTGGGGTCAGGCATTTTAGCGTTTACAAATAGGGACAGAGCCCTATTTATTTAAAGCTTGGCTGCGATTTCCCCGGCAAAACACTTGCGGAGGGCAAAACAATAGGGCTCTGTCCCTATTTACTGGCGAAGGCCTTTTCAACATTAATACCGGCAGGCTTTTTCCCTTTAGCTCTTATGGCATGCGATTCTAATAAAGAGATTAGCGAATCCTTGTCGCTAAGCAGGCGAAGGGTTTCTTTCATGTGCGACCATTCACCTTCATCAAGAATAACAACCGACCCATCATCTGTGGCAATTATTGTTTCATCCTTATCAGTTATTGTCTTTTTGATCACACCTTTCAGATCTTGAGAGGCTTGATTGAATGTAATTGCATGCATTTTCATCTCCTATTGGGAATAAGGGGGGGAATAAGGGGACCAGGTCTTTATCGGGATCGAAGGATTTATTGGCAAACTTCGCCTCGTGGTAATCTTTGACGAGGGCGAGGATTTGGGTGCGAATGGCTTCAGGGGTTGTCAGTTTTGTTGAGTTCATAGAGTTTTTATGGTTTCTCGGGTTTTCTCAGCAGGCAAGCTGTCTTAGTTCTACCTCAGCCAAGCGTGAATAAGTTTTAGGATGAATACTCTTGATACTCACGTAAGCAACCTTTTCGCCGCCCGCTTCGATTTCTTTCCCCAATGATAAATTATAATCCCTCAATTCAGTATCAAATTCAGGAACCAAGATAATTTCCGAATCAGGCGGTAGCCGGTCCGAAAATTCCGGATGATCAAAGAGGTAACGGCTGAATTCCGCGCTCAGTTCAATATTGAGCTCAACAAAGTTCCGATTCTCATTCATTTTACGAATCCTCCACAAATGGATAATTAGGGACTGAGCCCTATTGTTTGCTCTCCTCCAGGACCGTCCGGGCGATCGCGAGGGAACGGGTTGCGGGATAAAGAGCCAGTCCCCTTTGCGGCGGGCTCGGCGCCGGCCTGGTAGCCCCATTTGACCAGCGTAAAATGGAGGGGCTCCAGCATTTTTTGGGGGTCAGCATTTTTTGGGGGTCAGGTCTTTAAATTTAGCGTTTTACCGCCCAAAAAATCTTCAAGTGTCACAACCTTGATGTCTTTCACTTTCTTCAATCCGGAATCATTGGTTAAAAACGTATCAGCGCCATATAGGATCCCGACAGCCATCTGAATTGCATCAGGAGTCCTGATTGTATATTTTACCCTGAGCTTTGCCGCCAATTCGGAAACTTCATGAACAATCTCATACGTTGTTAATCCTTCAGAGTGCAGTAATATCTCCCGGTATTCTTCAGCGAGAGATTCATTTATCGTCTTGAATGGAAGGACCAATACCTCTAACAGCGTGATAGTTGAAGTCAGGGCTTCAATATTCCCGGCATCAATTTCAGCAAAAATCGGTCTTACTATGTTCAGATATTTAGGATCCTTTTCATGAAATAGATAAAAGGAGCGGTGTCGATACAAATTCTTTTCCCTCGCAATTTATCGACTAACTCCATGACTCCCTCTCCTTCTGCACATAATCATGCGCATCAATGCCTTTCCATAAGTTAGCTCCCAGCCCCTCAAGCTGCATAATGCTACTTTTTTTCTTTTGGCCGATGGATTTTTTTAGTCTCGCCGATATGATCTCCAACAGGGTCAACTGCTCATCTATATTTAAAAAATTAATTCCTCGTAAATAGTCATTATAGGAAATTGATATCTTTTTTGTTTGCATTTTGTCACATCCTTTCTGGAGTAAGGGGACGCTACCCTTTTTCTTCATTACCGGGGACAGATTTGAAATCTGTCCCCTTAGAACCAAAATCATGGGGCATTCCAGCAAGTTTGGGGGGTCAGGTCTTGAAAATTAGCGTTTTTGGAAAATAAGGGGACGCTACCCTTTTATTTGCCGCTGGGTCACGTGATGAGGAATGCCGACAAAAAAGGCTGTTCTGGGCAATCCTGGCATGGCTGAAAATAACCTGATAAAGGGTAGCGTCCCCTTTATCACACGGGGGGACATGCTGACCCCTTCCTTATCACTTCACTCTCCAATAACCGTCGCGGTCGCTGCCAATACGTTCCACCCGGTTTTCAGATTTGAGCGCGGCCAGATGATCCTTGATGGTATTTTGACTTTTCCCCAACAATTGTGCCATCTCGCTGCGGGTAAGGTCCGGATTTTCACGTAGGATATCGAGTATTTGGTCTTTCGTTGACTTTTTCTGGGTGGTTTTCTGGGTGGTTTTCTGGGTGGTTTTCTGGGTGGTTTTGAAAAAGGTTACCAGAAATCCATCCTGGATCTCCTCAAACGATGGATCTTTTAGCCCGTATAACTTGATAGATTCCAATACCCGTTTAATGCCGGAACCGTATTTCTCAATGATCCCGGGAAATTAGGGACAGGAAATTAGGGACAGCGCCCTATTTATTTTACGCAAGTCCCTAAGATGTCCCCATTTATCCCTTAGCGTTTTTACGGGGGTGATTTTTAAAATCATGCCACAAGCGCTATTTCCTGACGCTGGCCACCTAATTCAACAACCAATAAACCGTGGTCTCCGGTCAGTTGTTCTTTTGGGTTCAGCAACTCGACGCCATAGACGGTCCCGTCCGGGGCAATGTCAATGTTCATGTCGTTACTGACACTGAGCGTAGTCACTTGTGCCAGTTGCTCATGAAATCGTATGTACGCAACGTTATATTTCGGATCATAGCTAAGTTTCATGGCGCCCTCTCCCGTATGTCAGAAAAATTTCACGATCACTGTAATCACCATCCAAGCGCCGTCTTCTTCAACGGCATACGCCTCAACCTGTTTTGCCGAGTATTGTCTGTTATTCCAATAGCCATCGAATCGAAAGTTACAACGGAATCCCGTTCTGCCGTGCTTGGCAGGAAAATGTTCCCCGCGCTCTATCGTTGCAAAAACCTCTTCCTCCGTGGCTCCTCGCTCAAGCAATCGATCCTGGGCATGGGGATGCAAGCTGATTTTTTTAGGGGTCATTGGGGGTCAGGTCTTTAAATTTAGCATGTTTGCGAACAAATAGGGACAGAGCCCTATTAATTTCAAGCTTGGCTGCGATTTCCCCGGCAAAACACTTGCGGAGGGCAAAACAATAGGGCTCTGTCCCTATTTACCAATTTTGTGTCATCTTTGACATTGATAACTAACCTTTGCATAGATGCCTCCTATTTTGGGGGTCAGTTTTGGGGGTCAGGTCTTGGGCCTAATTAGGGCAATCCCAGTCTTCAGTGGGCGCAACCGGCGAGATAATGTCGCCGATTATTTTTCCTTTCCCGGCAATCCGCGCGGAAGGTTGATGCTTGGCAACGCCTTCCATATCGTATATTCCATCAAGGACAGTAACAATGACGCGCGCTTTTTCTACTTGCGGCATGTCTTTCTGCCATTTCATCTGGCCGTGATCGTATATGGCCTCATAACTTTGCAGCGGCATTATTTTCTCCTTTCATTTTTTTGTTTTGGGGGTCAGTTTGTTTTGGGGGTCAGGTCTTTAAAATTAGCGTTTTGCACTACCTTTTCAACGAATTGCCCCGGCCGTGGATTATATCAAGATGAAGCTTCTTCAGGGAACCGGCGAGTATTTTCATATCGAACTTCTCGACCCATTTTATGTCTTCCAAAAGCTCGGCAGGAAATTCATGAATTATTCTCGATATCTCAACGGGATCTACCCAGAGGTCCTTCTGGCGGGCCTCGCTGAAAACCTCGGGCCAGGCAAATGCAAAGCGCCAGGCGATGAAGAGAATGTCAGCCATGTCCTTCGGCTCCCCCCGGGAGAGGGCGCAGAGTTTGTTCGACAGAATATTCCTCCAGTGATCTATCCGTGGATAAAAAGATGCCTCCTGAAGCTCGCCGTAGTGAAACGCTATATCATTGACGAAATCGATCTTGAGTAGCGTCTCCCCCTGGCGGGCCAGTATGCGTGCGAAATCGTCCGCGGCGGCCCCCGGCTCGAAGGCGATTCCGCCGTGACGGAGGGCTTCCAGCGCTTCCTTTACCTGGTCCCGGAAATCGTCCGCCCGATTCACGAACAGATCGAGGTCGTCCGAGTAGCGGTGATGGAGGTAATGCCGGCCAAGCGCCGTGCCGCCCGTGAGATAAAACGACGCGGATGTCTCGCCGATCAGCGCCAGCACCCTGTCCATGAACGGGTAGAGTTTATCCGAATAATATGTTTCTGGCATATAGATAGCGCTCCTTGAGGCTTGCAGGATACAGACGCTCTATGACGGCATCGCTCAGCGCCTCCTGAAGGCGATCCGGAGGGATCAGTTCAAGAAGTGTGTACCAGTCGAAGGTTGCAAGCAATCGGCGGTAGAGATGAATCCGGTCAATCCGGCCGACATGATCTATCTCTCCTACAAGCAGCCTGCGGATCTCCTGAGGAGACACATCCGCATCCCAGTAAACAGCCTTCAACCTTTTCGGGGTCAGGTCTTGAAAATTAGCGTTTTGCATGGGTGGCATTCCCCTTCTCCGAACCTGCGCCAACCAGTGTCATAGCTTCAATACTGGAATGCATGCGCCATTTTGTTAAACGCACATAGGCGACGGGCTGTGCCGCCTCTATGTTGCGGAGGGACATTTCCCTGTGCCAGCGGTTGAAATCTTCCTCGCCCTCAACCTCGAAGATAAGAAGGGCATTATCGGGCAGCATTTTTTGGGGGGTCAGGTCTTTAAATTTAGCGTTTTGCGGGGGGTGACTTCTTCTTATAGACATTTGATCACCGCATCCACAATATCGGTTATATTCGGCATGGCGGATTGCACAATCGAACCGTCAGACAGGTGTTTGTGATCGCTGAATGCCAATTCCGGTTTATGGCGGGCATTATCGTATCTGAATATCAATTGCCCGTCGGCATTCTGGTACTGGTATGCATAACTAATTATTTCAATACTTTATTTAGCATCGGCATATACCTTGACATGTAAAACCGATCCATCGACAAGATGAATTTCTGCATGGATTGCAGCCTGCTTCGCCGCCCTTATCTCTTCCTTGATTTCTATGGATTCGGCAAAGCCGTAGTCGTCTATTTTCTCTACAGCCTGGTGAAAAAAATCGAGGTAATCACGAAGCGACATGCTCGATGCTCCTTAACGCATCCAGCCGATCCTTCAAGCGCAAAGAGAGCTTATACTCGCCTGCCCATTCGACATACTCCAAATCCTTGCCTTCCAGGTCTTCAGCGCACAAGTTGTTGAGGAATTTATCCGAAGAGGTTTGATATTTTTTTTCAAATTTCGACAGCCGCTTTTTTGCAAGCTCAATGCTGTATTGAAGGCGGAATGATTCCGTCTCCAGAGCATCGATCAAAACTTTAGAGGCTTTATCAGGCATGTCCGTTTTCAATATAATTTTTGGCATGTTATCTCCTTCAAGTCCGGGGGTCAGGTCTTGCGATAGTTTATTGGCTAAGGTTCAACTCAACCGGCTACTGCATATTCGACAGACCTTGGATTTTCAACATTTTTTGACGCCTCCAGCACTTCCAGGCCAACTATATTGCCTTTTTTATCGTAATCGATAATTACGCCAGGTTTATCCTCATCGCTTTCCTCAATGGCCTGATTACTGAACAGAATGCGAAGTACATCAACCTCTGGATCATAGTAGACTTTCATGCTGACCTCCAATATTTTCCGGTTTTGCTGGTTCTATATGCAGTGACAACTACCGCCGGTGTCACGGTATCATCAACAATAGCCCGAAGCAAGAATGTCCTGCCATCATCGAATGAGACAATTGATTGATATGCCTTTAAATTTCCTTTTTCGATAACTATTTGTTGAGGATTATTTAGCACTTGTTCAAGTAAAGTCCAAGGTATGGAACGTCTTACCATTTCCTCTTTTACGTGATTTGTAAGCTTAAAGATCATTTAGGGTGTTTTGGGGGTCAGGTCTTTAAATTTAGCGTTTTTGCGGATACACATTACATTAACAGCAGATTTATCGGGCTTGACATCAAATAAATTACAAAAGGCTTTATATGTCCCGGGAAACCAGACGCCTCTGATTGGATGTTGTAGCGTCTGCATTATAACTTCCCGACTATACAGTTGAAATACCTGCCTGATTGTTTGCGCTGAGCCGTAATTTATGGCCTGTGTGATAATGAGCTTGTGATGATCTTTCATGTCCAGCTTATTCGTGTCGATATCCCAGAATAATTTGGGCAGGGTTTCATGAAGTCCTTCCTGAATAATTGTCGCCTCGGGCATGTCATTAAATATTTGCATGATAGTATTTTCCAACTTCTCTTTTGAGCAGATCAATGTAATATGCGATATCCTTGTTGTTTAAAAACACAATTGGTTCGTCAACGGCATTGGCCGATATATCGTCGATGTTAAGACAAGACTCCATGATTTCCTTGCCTGAAATGTCATAGCCGAATTGTCGCTCCGCCACATCAATAATCTCCTGTAAAGAGATGCCATGCGTCAGGATCTCCCCAATATCCACCAGGTCTTTTATTTTTGAACGGTGGCAGCGGGCGAAAGCCTTCATTCCTGCTAAATCTTTAAGACTGAGGGTGTCAAAACCGAAAGCAGTTTTTTCCGGGGGGTAAAGCGGGACTTTGTAGAATTCACTTTCCCGCTCTGCGGTGAAGTTTTGAAATACAGCAAACAGAACCATGACATTGTTGATTTGACAATGCAACTGCCCGGCAATTGGAACGATGTCCTTTCGGTGATAGATGTCATGTTTCCGCAACACTTTGTCAAGGATTTCGATCTCTGCGTCATAAGCGCTTTTGGATGGAAAGGAAAAAAAATCCAGATCGATGCTTTGTCTGTGGCCAAAACGCAACGCCAAAGCTGTTCCTCCAACCAGGGAAAAATGATTCTTGGGAAGCTCCGGGAAAATATGCTCTTGCAGGAATTTAGCAGCTTCCCTTTGTTCAACAGGAAACACCCGTTCAATATCTATAGACATTTTTTTTGGGGGTCAGGTCTCTTTTGGGGGTCAGGTCTTTTGGGGGTCAGGTCTTGAAATTTAGCATTTTTGCGGGGTGGAGATGATACAGCTCCGCCCTCTGGATTACACCAGGGGCTTTGAGTTATTGCCGATTATGGCGCAATTAGGGACAGAGCCCCATTTCCCGAAAAGCCGGGAAAAAGGGCTCAGTCCCTAATTGCGCCGGACTGCTGCACCTCTGCCTGCAACTGCCGGATCTCCTGCGCCAACTGTTCGTACTCTGCGGTCTTGCGCTTGAAAAAGAGGTAGGTCATCCGGGCCTTTTCCTCGATCCCGCAGGGAGTCAGGTTGTATAGATATGCAATTTTATTGTCTGATTTCCTGAAGTTCTCGACCTTGATAAAACCCTTGTCGATCAGGGCATTCATGAGGAAGTTGATCTTGCCGACGCTGATCCCCAACCGGATGGAGAGCTCCCGCTGGCTCATCTCCGGGGAGCGGTCGATCTCGCGGATGATGTGGAGCGTCTCTTCCTTTTCAAGTCGGGCTGCAAGTGTGGCGGGCATTTGTGATCCTGTCCTGTCATGTCTGGGTGTGTTCATTTAGTGAATACCGCGGCGAACCTATGCGAAGCGGTCGCGGAAGTCAAGAGATATTTGAGGGGGATATTTCGGGGGTCAGGATATTTCGGGGGTCAGGTCTTTAAATTTAGCGTTTTTGGAATAAGGGGACGCTCCCCTTTTATTTGCCGCTGGGACAGGAACAAATAGGGACAGAGCCCTATTAATTTCAAGCTTGGCTGCGATTCCCCCGGCAAAACACTTGCGGATGGCAAAACAATAGGGCTCTGTCCCTATTTACAAGACATGCTCAAGTATGTCTTTTGCTTTTTCCGTCCGCTCCCATTCATCATAAGGAACAATCGCCGCGGTTTTCTTGCCGCGTACATCAGTAATAAATTGTATTTGCATGATTTTTCCTTCCTGAAAATTAGGGACAGCGCCCTATTTATTTTCGTCATGGCCGGATAAATGGGGACACCTTGTGACTTGCTCCGCAAGTCCCTAAGATGTCCCCATTTATCCTACCTTGCGGGGCCTTTTGGGGGGTCAGGTCTTGAAATTTAGCGTTTATACAGCTCCGCCCTCTGGATTACACCAAGGGCTTTGAGTTATTGCCGATTATGAAGATTGGAGACCTTTGAAAAACGCCCCTTCTGCACGGACATTGTCGCTGAGAAAATCTCCCCACTCTTGTCATTCCCGCGAAGGCGGGAATGACAAATAATAACATTTCGAGAGAAATTCAAAGCTCTCTCTGATTATTCCAGCAGGAAATCGATGAGATACTGGTGTTTAATGCCGTTTCGCTCGGCGGGGAAGACTCTGTCCATCGAGATGACAATCTTTTCATAGTTGTCCCGAATCTTCTCCAGGTTGCCGAATTCCCTTTCGATGAGCGCGTCGCTGCCGAGGCTGGAACATACCTGCACGTATTTCCTGTCGTTTTGTTTCTCCGCGATGAAGTCGATTTCCATCTGCTCGATGACGCCGATTGACACTTTATATCCGCGGGACTGCAACTCCTTGAAGACGATGTTTTCCAGAAGACCGCTCGCGTCTTTTCCCCTGTAGCCGATCAGTCCGTGACGAAGCCCGATATCGTTCAGGAAAACTTTGTCGGAAAACTCCAGCAACCGTTTCCCTTTGATGTCGTAGCGCGGCGCCTTGTCGATCAGCAGCGCTGCCTCGATGTAGGCGATATAGTTCAGTATCGTATCGACGGATGTCTTGATCCGCTGCGATTTGAAATAATCCGCGATTTTTTTCGCTGTCGTGATATTGCCGACATTGTCGAAGAGATACCTGACCAGCTTGTCGAAAATCGACGCATCCCGGATTTTGTGGCGCGTAATGACGTCTTTATAGAGGACGGTGTTCAGTATGGAGTTCAAATAGCTGAATACCGCTTCGTCGCTGAGGGGCAACTGGTGGATGCCGGGCAGGCCGCCGTATTTCAGATAGTTTGTGAATTCCGTTTCCGTGTCCGCTGCCGGGTCGGCATTGGTCTTGCGGGCTTTGCGAAATGTCAGAAATTCGCGAAATGTAAGCGGATAAACGGGGATTTCCACGTACCTCCCGCTGATCAGCGTGGCAAGTTCCGAGGACAGAAGGCCCGCATTGGAGCCGGAGATAACGACATCGCCGAGGCCATCCGCCAGAAATGAGGCTGCCGCCCTTTCCCATCCCTCGATCTCCTGGATTTCATCGATCAGAATATATCTCCTGCCGGGGACAGGCGCGCCATCGGCGTTGAAGTAATCCACGGCGTAACGGTACAGATCCCGGTAGTCGTTCAACGCGTCGAATTCAAGGGACTCTTTGTTGATGTAGAGAATGTTGGCGGCCGGAACGCCGTTTGCGCGCAGGCGCTGGATCAGCATTTTCATGATAACGCTTTTCCCGACGCGGCGCATCCCTCTGAGCACCTTCACGACCGGCCGATCGATGAACGCCTCAATTGCGTCCAGGTATCTTTCCCTGACGACAAAGTTTTCTGTTTCGGTTCTCCAATCGTTCATGGTTTCGTGTATAGTCGAAGATAACAAATTTTGCAACGCATCTTTCGCCTGTAAAAAATTAGGGACAGCGCCCTATTTTTTTCGTCATGACCGGATAAATGGGGACACCTTGTGACTTGCTTCGCAAGTCCCTAAGATGTCCCCATTTATCCTACCTTTGCTACCTTTGGGGGTCAGGTCTTTAAATTTAGCGTTTTTGCGGGGGTCAATATTCCTTCATGAGGATGAAATCGGCAATGTGTTTGTGTTGAATGCCTTCAATGTTGTCGCGCCAGTTTTCGTCCATTGTCACCACGTATTTCGGATGGTTGTCTTTTATAGCGAGCAGGGGTGAAAATTCCCTTTCAACGGTAGCCTGTTCGGCCATTTTGAAGGCAACCTGCACATAGAGTTTTTTTTCCATTTTTTCGGCTGTAAAATCAATCTCCCGGTCGTCCAGTTTTCCTACGAAAACGTGGTATCCTCTGCGCTTCAGTTCGAGCATGACAATATTTTCAAGAACGCCTGCAATAAGCCTGTCTTTAAACCCCATGACCGCGTAAAGCAACGACTGATCGCCGACAAAATATTTTTCATTCGTTTTGAGTATCTCTTTTCCCTTAAGATCGTAACGGGGAATTCGGTATATGATGAAGGCCCCCTCGAGAGCGTTCAGATAATTATAAACCGTGTTGAGGTCGATTCGCCGGTTTTGGCTTTTAAAATAATCCGCCACGCTTTTTGCCGAGAAGTTGTTCCCAACGTTATCGAAGACGAATTTCACCACGCGTTCGAGCAGTTCCACATCGCGAATCCCATGCCGCTGTATCGTGTCGCGCAGTATTGCCGAAGAATAGATGTCGTAAACGGCTTTGTAAGCCATCTCATCGGAATAATCTCCGACATGCAGGGCGGGGAAGCCGCCTTTTCGTAAAAAAAGATTAAACTCCGCGTAGATGTCGGGCGCCTTGACGTTGGCATACTCGAGCCTGAATTGCAGGTATTCCCTGAACGAGAGGGTATAGACAGGCATCTCGATATATCTTCCGGCCAGATAGGTGGCAAGCTCCGAGGAGAGCAGGCGCGAGTTGGACCCGGTGATATATATGTCGGCATTAAAATCGACCCGGAATGAGTTTATCGCTTTTTCCCAGGAGGAGACTTCCTGTACTTCATCGAGTAAAATATAGTATTTCCGGTCGTTATTAATTTTATTTTTTATGTATTGATACAATTTGCCTGCATCATCGATTTCGGAAAACTCAAAGCTCTCGAAATTGATCAGCAGGATATTGCTTTCAGCGATTCCCCTGTGGAGGAGTTCATCCCGCAAAAGGCTAAGCAGCACCGATTTGCCGCTGCGTCTAAGACCTGTGATGATCTTGATAAACGGTGTATCGATATAGCTTGCAAGCAGATTGAAGTATGTTTCTCGGGGGATCATTCTTTTTAGGGTTGTGCCCATAAACGTAGCTAATTATTCCGATGTTTTTAGGGTTGTAGAAAATACTTTCGGGGGTCAGCTTTCGGGGGTCAGAGCTTTCGGGGGTCAGGTCTTGAAATTTAGCGTTTTTGCGGGGATGGAGCTATTGGGGTTCTTTGACTCTGTACACATGGGTAGATGTAAAATCCCGTCTGCCATGAATGATCCCGATGACATACACCTTATCCCATTTGAGTTCGTAGAGAATCCGGTATGAATACGCGAAAATTTCCCGTACGTTTTCATCGTCTATCTCCGGCGCCTTCCTGCCGATCATCGGGTATTCTTCCAGGATATTCGTTCTATCCACGATATCCTGGGCAACTTTTTTTGCGTAATATTTGGAGTCGGCTGCAATAAAATCGTGAATCGCCCTCAAATCAGACTTTGCAGGGTCGGCCCAGATTACCATGATTCGATTTCCCGCTTCAAATCTTCCGCGGATGTCGTCTCGCCCTTTTCAACGGCTTTCCTTCCTTTCATAACCTTATCAATCACATAGAGATTATACATCATCGTATCTACGTCGACTGTCTCCGGAAGTTGTCCGATCGCCGTCAATGCTTCCTGCTTCAAGGTATTCATTTTTAAACCTCCTCGCCGGTCTTGGGGGTCAGGTCTTGAAATTTAGCGTTTTTGCGGAGTGGAAGTGGAGACGCGGAGCCATACTGCTATCATGCTTTTTTGTTAAGCTTGCTGTATGGTTTTTTGCTACGGTTATTTTGCTTTTCCGGACAAGTATGAGTCGTCAGCCCCTCAAGGATAAGCTCTCTCAGAAGCTCTGGTCTGGGCTATGCTTCGTCGCCAAAGCATTCGCACTTGCTCCCCTGTCTCCATATATCCACACGGATTATGAACACTAAGTTTCGCTTTCATTCATCCTGAAAATCCACCGACGTCTCAAAAGAGGCCAATCGGAGTTTTCTGTTCAGTTCCCGGAAAGCCAATCTGGCCTGCTCAAGGTTCTTGACTGCATCGGCGTAAGATATTTCATTCTCCTCAACAATATCACGGCCTTCTTTGTAAATCACTTTCTGACAGGATGAAGATGCCACCTGATTATGAAATTCGCCGATCTGTTCATTCAATGCCTTGCGCGTTTCCAATGCCTCGCTGAGATTAAGCGCTTCTCCATTAAAATCAATGCAATGGTTGAAATTCGCCCGCTGGATGGCGCTATTCAGTTTCCGCCGCTTGAGTTCCATCTTCCTGAGATCCTTGCGAGCGGAAGCCAAATCAAAGTCGGCGCTGGCGCGATATTTCCCGTCATCCTGGCCAAATGAGAACCTGCCCCTGCTCTGCTTTGATTCCGGCAAGCAGTCTTTCAATGTCTTAATCCTGGCGTCGTACTCTGAACGCAGCTCCAGCGCCTCGTATAAATACAGCGTCTTCTTTTTGTCTTCCATTTTATGCGCTCCTTTCGGATATCGGATCGAGTTGATCTTTGATCAGATCCATTTCTTCGTCCCAGAATTTCTTATCCTCTTCATAAAACATCTCTTTGACCTTATCGTAGTCCGACTCCGCAATTTTACTCTGTATTCGTCTTTGGCATAAATCGTAAACCGGCATATGAACAAAGCTGTGAAAAAGCTGGCTCAAATCACCATACCACTCCTTCCAAGTTGTCCAGGTCTGACCCCCGTTCAGTTCTATGTCTTCAGTATCTCTTAGTTTAATCTTTATGTTCGGCAATGGTATAGCAGGCGCCAAATCACAGCACCACTCGATCGCCCGTTCCAGGACAAATACCCACCAAGGGCCGGTCTGCAAATCAATAAACGCGGTCCTGTACAAGCTGTTTATACCATAGCTCCAAGTCTTCATTTGCTGTCTATCTCAGGAAAGTATGAACCGAGTCCATCCAGCTCTTCCTGCAATTGTCCTGCAAACCGCACAATGTCCGGACTTTCTGCGGTGAAATACAACCCCTGCCCATATCCACCATAAAAGCGATCCACCTGACTGGAATGATCAATCCACACATTTACACAAGCCATGGGGGTCAGCAAGCCATGGGGGTCAGGTCTTTAAATTTAGCGTTTTGCGGGGGCCCATTTTGAGAGCAACGACGGCGGCAGGTCGCTGGCAATCACGACCAATCCCCCCTTGTCGGCAAATGCTTCAAACAGGGAAAATACCGCACAGGCTGTTTGATGTGTGCTTTGCAGAAGCCAGATGTTATCGATGAACAAGGCGTCAAGCCGCATCAGGGATGCACGAAAGGCGTGATAGGTTCCCTTTTTGATCGCATCCACCATTTCCTGAACAAGATCAAGTACGCAACAATTCAATATATCGAGACCTTTTTGAACAGAGGCATAACGGGCCGCGCCTTGCATCAGCCTTGTCTTTCCCGATCCGGAAGGCCCGTAAAGAACGACGATCCCGGAAGCGGGGAAACTTTTCGAGGTCATTTCCAATTTATCAGGTAGGGGTAAGCGGTTCGTCTTTTTCACCGGATGGACAGTGGACGGCGCCTCTACGGGGAAAACGCTAAATTTCAAGACCTGACCCCAAGACTTGCCTTTGATCTTCTTTTTGAAGATACGGATGCATGGGCAGGCTGAAGATCCGGTTTGCGGCGGCTTCACTCGCGGGGAATGCGCCCGGCGCATAACCCAAAAACGCGAAGGCCGTCTGCAGGTGCAGGGGCTTGGGGTAGTAGATCGCTGTGGGAATGCCCGCCGCCTTGAGTTTATCCATTAACGCCGCCCGCTGCGCTTTATTCTCCGCAAGCAGGGAGTATTGCGCCCAGGCGCTCTTGTAGCCTTCAGGAACGTTAGGCGTTAGGAGTGAGGAGTGAGGCGTTAGGAGTGAGGAGTAGCGATCGGCAACCTGCTGGCGCAGTTCGATTTCTTCCGGGAAAATTGCGAATTTGGCCAGGAGAACGGCGGCCTGGAGAGTATCAAGGCGGCCATTGATCCCAATCCGGATATTGTCGTATTTATCCGAGCCCTGGCCGTGGACGCGGACGGATTCCATCTTTTTTGCCAATTGATCGTCATCGGTGAAGCACATACCGCCGTCGCCGTAGCAGCCCAAAGGTTTTGCCGGGAAGAACGAGGTACAGGCAATATCGGCGAGGGCCCCTGCCCTTTTGCCTTTGTATTCCGCGCCGAAGGACTGGGCGGCATCCTCGATTACAAAGAGGCTGTGATCTTTGGCAATGGCGTTGATGGCATCGTAATCGGCGGGGAGGCCGAAGAGATCGACGGGGATGACGCCGCGCGGGCGGAGACGTTCAGCCTCACCCCGACCCTCTCCCGTCAAGGGAGAGGCAATGTTCGCCTTTCTGTTTGGCATGTGGTGAAGGGACGGGTTGTTGGTTTTTACGGCTTGGATGGCCAAAGCGAGTTTGGCAGGATCGATATTGTAGGTTTTGGGATCAATGTCCACGAAGATCGGGGTGGCGCCGAGGAGGCTGATGACCTCGGCCGTGGCGATAAACGTGAAAGGCGTCGTGAAGATCGCATCGCCCGGGCCGACTCCGTAGGCCATCAGGGCCATGAGGAGGGCGTCCGTTCCGGAGGCGCAACTGATAGCGTGCTTTACGCCGACGTAGGTTGCCAGCTTCTGCTCCAGTTCTTTGACTTCCGGGCCCATGATGTAATTCCCATGCGCCAGAACCTTCTGAATATTCGCGTCCAGTGTCTCTTTGATTCTCTTTTGCTGGGTCTTAAGATCGATAAAATCCATTTCGCTATTTTCCTTTAACACTGTCCTTTATGCGAGAGCTTTATCTCGAAATATTATTATTTGGCAGTTTTGGGGGGTCAGGTCTTTGGGGGTCAGGTCTTTAAATTTAGCGTTTTTGCGGGGTGGAGATGATACAGCTCCGCCCTCTGGATTACACCAGGGGCTTTGAGTTATTGCCGATTATGGAGATTAAGCTACGTGATTACTGGTTTTGTTCCCCGGCCGGAGCGCCGGACTGCTGCACCTCTGCCTGCAACTGCCGGATCTCCTGCGCCAACTGTTCGTACTCTGCGGTCTTGCGCTTGAAAAAGAGGTAGGTCATCCGGGCCTTTTCCTCGATCCCGCAGGGAGTCA
>Ga0208373_1002179_pt1 | contig 22510 bp, 22 predicted proteins | sample RifOxyC2_FD_184036 | JGI IMG/M metagenome (GOLD analysis project Ga0208373, IMG submission 184036) | Soil microbial communities from Rifle, Colorado - Rifle Oxygen_injection C2 (SPAdes) | ecosystem: Environmental > Terrestrial > Deep subsurface > Rock core/Sediment | place: Rifle, Colorado... | reverse complement strand
TTTACCCAGAAAAAGTAAATACAAGAAATTTAAAGTGATTTCAAATCGAAAAAAAATATTTAATTTATATTTTATTGTATTTTAATAATTTACATTTTTTGTTCTTTTCCTTAACTGGACAGTAATGATATTGGAATATAAAACAGCATAACAATAATACAAAATCTGTTCCGGTGTTGGTTTCTTTTGATATGCTTTAGTCAAAAGTTCAAAAACATTTGGAGCTATGTTAGGCACTTTTTGCGAAGCATCATAACTAACCTCAGGCTCAAATAACATCATCGCTTTGAAACTGCCGCCTCGTGGTTTTTTGTCTTCTTGTTTATTTTCAGTTTTTTTGAAGATATATAATGGGAATAAGAAACCGATACCTTTGTTGCTTAGTGTAATTCTGCTTTCAATGATTTTGTTAGTTATAAATGCATGGTTAAAAGTTCCTTCAGCAACTTGCCTAACAGAAATTAATCCTAAATTTCCATTCAATATATGTTGCATAACATCTCTTCGGCTTCTTTCAACGATAGAATCAGAATAAAAAATATGCCTTGTATCAAATGGGCGATATAGTATTTCATATAATTTATTTTTCCATTGAGTATCTTCGGCTACTTCTTTTCTTGCTTCTCCCAAATCCCATGAACCTGAATTTTTTAAATTGTATGTTGCTCTAATAATATCATTATCAATTTTTTGATTTTTAAATTGACTTATTCTCCGTTCAAGATTATCCTCGTTAAAATCAATCGCAAAATTATCCCTTGCCGTAACAATACCAACACTATTGACAGGAAAAATATTCTGTACATTGAGCCATTTCAGGTAATGTTTTATTTCTTTTGTTGTGTCTTTTTTATATTGATAAAATGGTTTGAAGGGTACAATATGTTCGTAAGTCTTCTTTGAATATTTTATTTTATCAAGCCATTTATATTTTTCCTCTCTTAATCCGTACAAATCATTAACGTAAACTTTGCATCCTTTTTTGTTTTTCTGTTTGACAAAGATGGCTATGCTTACCCCTTGTCTTATGTCGAATACATTTTCATCCTTACTGCCGTCAGGTGCTGTCTCTTTTTTCAGACTGTTGCCATGTAAATCAATAATGTAAATTTCGTTGAATGTGTTCATTAAGCTTTGTCTCATCCCACGGAATGTGGGATTATCGAGGTAGCTATGATTTGTTATCATGCCGACAATACCTCTCCCAGCAAGATGAATTTTCCATTGAGCAAAACGAAGGAATTTCACATAATCATCCTGAAGCCATTTGGGATTTCTTTCTCCTATAGGTTTTCCATCAACGGTGTAATAGTTTGAAGCACCGTTAATATCTTCTTTCAATATTTTTTCAGTCCACTCATTTTTGTTTGCAGAATGTCCGCTGTAAGGCGGATTACCCATAATAACAAGAATAGGCTCATTCTTTTTAACCTGACCTGCACTATGGCTTTCGGTGCTGAGAGATTCGAGACCTGGAATCTGGGTTTGTGACAAATCCTCCATATCGAGTGTATTTGTAAGGTAAAGTTTAAACCTCTCATCTTCCTTCATCTTGTAGCCAATTTCATCGAGCAGGAAACTTATTTTGATATGCCCGATTGCATATGGTGCCATCATTAATTCAAAGGCATAGAAATTTTTCAATATTTGATTGCTAATAAATCGGTTTAATCCTCCTTCACCATATTTATCTGCATATTCTTTCACTGCAAGCTTGATTGCTTCTGCGGGGAATGTTAGCGTTCCTGCGGCAGGGTCGAGTAGTGTTACATCATTGCTTGCTAAACCATCCTGTCTGTCAAAATGTGTTTTCAAAAGCTCATGAACGCTTCGAACAATATAACGAACCACTGGTTCAGGAGTGTAATAAACACCACGTTTTTCGCGTGTTTCAGGGTCATATATATTCAGGAAAGTTTCGTAAAAATGTATAATAGGGTCTTCGCCTTTTCCAGCCTTGTAATAATTATGCAAAATATTATTTACATCAGCAACATTCAGTACTTCGGCTATATCATCAATGATGACTTCCATTTGTTTAGGTAGATTACCGAAGGAAATAAATTGAAAAACATCTCTAAGGATACCTATAGTTTGTGGAATGAGGTCGAATGCAAGCCTTCTGTTGAAATTATTAGTAGAACGTGTACGTGCAGCGAATAAGCCATAAGCAACTGTTTGAGAATACATGTCCGCAAAATCTTCTTCTTTTAAATTTGCAATAAGGTATCTTTTAAACGCATCATAGAATCCATAAAGTTTACCTTTCCCTTCTTTCTCTTCTTCCATTTCGATTTTTATAACCTCATCTCTCAGGAAGCGGGTTCTCTTAGCTAATTCAACAGCAAGGGATTCAGCAGTAAAAACTTTAGGTAATAAGAAATCAAAAAATTTCCAAATAAGTGTCAAAAACTTTTCTTCGTTTTCTACTACAGGGGTTGTCTTCAATTTTAAAGCGATGAAAGGCCTGCCGAGCATCACTGTCTCAATTCTCTCACCATTCCTGTATAGGCGGAACTCATAAAAGTTTGTGAGAATGAGATTTGGAAATGTTTTTCGATATCTTTTCAGTTGTTCGCTGTTTTCAATCAGGTCAAGATTTGTATCAGGTGTTTTTGCTTCGATATAGCCAATAATATGATGTGAGCCATCCCAGATACGGAAATCAGGATTACCTGCTTCAGTCTTTTTCGGTAAAGTTGTAATGTGTGTTTTCTTTTTCTTTGTTGTGATAGCATAAGATTCAAAAAGCTTTTCCAATACAGGATAATAGCTTTCCTCCCTCGCATCACCCTGATTTGTGGTTTCCTTTATGTTTTTCAGATATTCTTTTAACATGAAAATAAATTATCGAATATATCTGTATATATAAAATTTATTTTATGCTTCTGGTTTTTTCATCCATCAGATAAATTATTCCTGTTGGAATTTCGAGTGATAAGTCATCTATTAATAAGGCTGAACCTATCTGTGGAGACCCATGCCCGGAATAATCCTCGCCTCCGGCACTCGATACGATAGCGATTTTTAATGTGTCGGGCTCGATGTTTTCCAATTTATAATTCGGTTCAAGCTCGAACAACTTATATTGAGAAACAGTATCGCTTACTGTTAGATATGCATCGGCAATAGTATCCCTCCTCATCAACGTTTGATTAAACCTGTATATGCCGATATAAATAGAGCAGGTGTCATGATTCACCGGGTAATATTTAAAGTAGCCAGTGAATTTTGTTGGTTTGACTGTGAATGGTTTTCCTTGAATAACGTAACCGGGCATATTAGGGTCGAAGACTCCTGTCATCAGCAAACCTGTAATTATAAATGAGCCATAGCTCATCGTTTCAAGCCGCAAGGCATAGTTCCCTGAATGTGCATCTGCTGTTTTTGTAGCTGTAACCGGACCCGTTATTAATTTCAGCTTATTTAATGTAGTCCACCAATTACCGATTGGGTCTTCATATAAAAATTCACCTTTTGTACCATAAAACTCTTTCCAGTATTCAAAATCCGGGTCTGCCAGCCTGTCTGTGTAGGTGAAAGTCGAGTCCTTTGGTTTGTTATCATTTTCGGAAGGCTGGTTATCTGAGCATGATATAAACAATGAATTAATGCATAATGCTAAGGCAATGAAAAAGTATTTACCACACATGAGAATCTCCTTAAAAATTTTAAAAAGGTTCGATTTCCATCAACAGAGCATCTTTTTCGACTGCTTCTCCTTCATTAACTTTAATGCTCTTAACTTTTCCCCTGATAGGCGACTTCAAAGCATTTTCCATTTTCATAGCTTCGACAATCATTAGGCTGTCGCCTTTGTGAACTTCAACACCCGGTTCGACAAGTATTTTCACTACCATCCCTGGCATTGGTGCTTTAATCTGTCCTCCCCGGACTCCCGCACTTATGGCGGAAGATTGAACAAACTTTGCAAGCATTTTCTTTGTTTCGTTTGTAACATCAATTTGATAGGAAAGCCCGTCGAATGATATAATTAAATTCTGATTCTCATCAATAACAATTTCTACCTGAAGCAATCTTTGATTAACAGCGAAAGAAAATATATTTTCACCATACTTTTTCAATAGCTCAACCTGGAATGGCTTGCCATTAAGCTTAATCGTCGAATAATCATTCTTATCATACTGAGTGTAATATTCTTTATCCTCTATTTTTAAAACAAGGTCTTCCATATCTTTCCTTTACTTTTATCCTTGTCTTCTAAGCATCAGTTCTGCCTGTTTCCACTTACTTGTATGAGGCTTTGAATTTGTTAATGGTACCTGAGAACCTCTGAAAATTCTATATCCATAAGCTGCAATTGCGGCGATTAACTCATCATGTTCGGCTTTCATATTACTCAACACCTCAAAGTCAAATGAATTTTCGATAAATCCCGTATCGAAGTATCCGTATCTGAATTCAGGGTGTTTCATAACAGCCAGCTCGAATGGAATTGTTGTTTTTACTCCTTTTATTGTGTAATGCTTCAATGCTCTCTCCATTCGACTAATGGCTTCTAACCTGTCTTTTCCCCATGACACAAGCTTTGCGAGCAGAGGGTCAAAATAAATACTTATTTCTGTTCCTGTCTCGACTCCGCTGTCAACACGGACTCCTTTACCTCCGGGTTCTCTGAGATATTTAATTACTCCGGTATCAGGTAGAAAATTATTGAATGGGTCTTCTGCATAAATCCTGCACTCAATAGAATGACCGCGAAATGTAATATCCTCCTGTTTGAATGAAAGAAGTTCACCTGCTGCAATGCAAATCTGTTCTTTTGCAAGGTCAATCCCCGTTATCAGCTCTGTAACAGGATGCTCGACTTGAAGTCGTGTGTTCATTTCAAGAAAATAAAAATTTCTATTCTTATCAAAAAGAAATTCAACTGTGCCTGCATTAACATAACCGCAGGCTTTAGCGGCATTGACAGCCACTTCTCCCATTTGCTGCCTAAGCTCAGGGGTGAGTACTGTGGATGGAGCTTCCTCGATAACCTTTTGATGACGCCTTTGTATTGAGCAGTCTCTTTCGCCGAGATGGACATAATTACCATGTTCATCGGCTATAATTTGTATTTCAATATGCTTCGGACTCTCGATAAATTTTTCTAAATAAATTGAATCATCCCCAAAGGCTTTGAGAGATTCGCGTTGTGCCGCATCAAAGCTATCAGACATTTCGGATTGTTTAAAAACTTTCCTCATCCCTTTACCGCCGCCGCCTGATGCAGCTTTCAGGAGAACGGGATAACCAAGTTCTTTAGCAATTTCCATTGCTTTTTTAATATCAGTTATTTTTTCTTTAGTCCCGGGAACAATAGGAACACCAGCCTGAGCCATTAATTCGCGTGCCTTGGTTTTGCTACCCATTACCTCGATTGCATAAGGCTTCGGACCAATGAATTTTAAACCTGCATCAGCACAAGCCTGAGAAAATTTTGCATTCTCAGATAAAAAGCCATATCCCGGGTGAATTGCTTCTGCTCCGCTCTTCTTTGCTATATCAATAATCTGCTGGATATCGAGGTAACCGGCTTTTGGTGTTTCGGATTCAAGTTTATAGGCATAATCAGCATAATGCACGAAAGGCATTTCTTTGTCAACTTCATGAAATATGGCAACAGAGTCAACACCAAGCTCCTTTGCTGCTCTCATAATTCTGACAGCAATCTCACCACGGTTTGCTACTAATATTTTCTTAAACATCTTCCTTATTATAATTATTATTGTCATTCCTGCGAAAGCAGGAATCCAGTCACAATAGTGTATTATATAAATCATCCCAATTGGGATTATCTTTTTCAATTAATTCGATTTTCCATTCCCTTTTCCATTTTTTCATATTTTTTTCTCTTTCAATAGCATTTCGAATATCATTATACATTTCAAAATATACTAATTTATCAACACTGTATTTTTTTGTAAAACCATCAATCATTTTGTTTTTATGTTCATAAACCCTTCTAGTTAAGTTACCGGTTACTCCAATATAAAGTGTACCATTCTTTTTACTTGCCAAAATGTAAGTGTAATACCATTTATCTATTTTCTTACCTTATGGATTCCTGCTTTCGCAGGAATGACAATTCAACACCCTATTCAAAACTTGCATACAGATTCTTAATCGGTATGCCTCCTATCGTTTTGTCTTTATATTGTTCACGAATCTTCTGCTCAGATGAAATCAGTTCGGTGGATGATATACCTGACCTGATAGAATGCCATGATTCAAGGAATGCAGCCAGGTGGTCACCGGCTTTAATCAATTCCCCGTCATAAGGCAAAAACTCATTGCTGTTGTAATTTTCAGTGATTTCTTCTATGCTTAGATTCTTTTTGATTTTCTTTTTTATACTAACCTTGTTAGCAAACTCATCTTGTGTGAAGTATTTCATTTCCTCAATCCATGTTTCCTCTATATGGGGAAATATTTCCTTCTCCGCAAGCTCTCTTTCAAGTGTCTTAATTAATATATCAAATTCGGCCGATGATTCCTTAACAGGAGAAATTATATCACGTGTTACTGCTTCGGGCAAGTCATGAAATAAACCACCGAAAAAATTATTATAAATTCTCTTGTTACAATTTGGTAAATCTCTTGTCAGGAAATAAGAAATACATGCGACGAGCAAACTATGCCCCAGCACTGAAGTTTTCGGTACTCTTGGTGTCTGAGCCCAGCGAATCTGGAATCTAAGCTGACTGCACATATCAATAAAGTTAGAGATTGTTTGTCTTGTCATAAGTTTTTGAACGCCAATCAAATCGCTGAAAGCATGAATATCATTCAGAAGCTCCATTTCGATTTCGTTGTTCTGATAGCTTGTGGGATTTGTAACTTTAACTATCTGAAATTCCCAGTAGCTTGCATAAATATGAGATGCATCCAATATTCTCTGACTTAGTGTATTTTTTTCAACATCGTTAAATAGAAAATCCTTCAGTTCCTGTTTAATTGTATGGTCATCTATTTTTGTTACAAGGTGAGTGTAAATATATTCATTTAATTTAGCGAACACCTCTTTGTTCTTTTTAATTTCCCTGTAAATCGGTGACTTTATATCAGATATTACAATTCTTCTCAGAAGTTCAAATATTCCGCTTCTAATCAACTCATTCCAGTCAATTTCTTTACCTGCACCTTCTTCGTATTTGCCAAGGCAGTATGCAATAATCATTTTGTGTGCATGTTTGTCCATTTCGATGAGTTCCATAGGCCGGATGCGGTCATTCCATCTTTGTATGTGGAAAGCCCTGAACAGCTCGTTTACCAATGATGAATTGATTATCATAGTTTTAAGTTACTTTATTCAAAAAATCAAAAAAATCAATTTCTATCTAATGTTCAATATTTATTTATAATAAAACTGCTGCCTTTGGCGGCAGATAGCCTTTTTAAAATTTTACCTCTTTCAGAGGTTTTTAGAAATCCACCGCCTCTGGCGGTGGTGGTTTAATATATTATTCAATCAATATTGCAAGTTTTGCAATAACCTCTCTCATAAGTTTAGCAGGAAGAATTGATATAAATTCAGCATTTCTTGCACTCCAATCCTGATTTTTAATCTGGTCAGCTAAAACCACACCATGTACATCAATTTGGGATGAAATTTTTACTTCGAAGGTATAACCTTTTTCTATTGAAGTTATAGGACAGAATAGACCTAATCCGGTTTTTTCATTATATATTTTGGGTGAGATTGTTACAGCAGGTCTTTTTCCCTTTTGTTCATGTCCTGCTTGAGGTTCGAAGTTCAGCCAAACAATATCTCCTCTGTCTGGGACATATTTATTATCTACCATACTTCTCTCCCGACAGGTTTACCGGTATCAATCTCTTTATGGATATTTTTAGAATTTATTCCTTCAACCAATTTTCTGAGAGAATATTTTTTTTCTTTCTGAGGTTTAATAATAATACTGTCATCTGAAATATCAATATTTATTACAGTATTATTATTTATTTTCAACTTCTCAGTAAATGGTTTAGGAATTCTCACTCCCAAACTGTTGCCCCATTTTTTTACTACTGCTTCCATAATTACTCCATATATACTTTGTATATACAAATATATGATTAAAAAATGATTAAAACAAGAAAAAATAATTATTATTAATAAATTATTCAGTAATTCTTAACCACCTAATATCATTCACTTCACCTTCAGTTGCAGTAGATCTAAAACTTATAAGGAAAAAATAAACAGGAGAATTTGTTAGCATAACATTATTTTCAATAAAAACTGGTTTAAAAACCCATTCTTTAATAGCCGTCCTCAAATTAATCTCACAATCAATCCAAATCGAATCATTCATAACAAAATGATTGCCAATTCCATAAAGTCTATTAACAACTGGAAAACCTGCTGTAATTTTCCCAGCAGTGGTCTTTATAAAAACAAAAAAGTATACTTCATAATTTATTGTAAATCTATCAATATCTCCAACAATATCTTCTTCATTACTTCTTTTTATTAGTTCTTTTGGTATTTCAGGTTTTACATATTTTTTGAAAATTTTATTGATATCACTTTCTTTTATAAAAATTGAATCATTTTGTAGAAAATAAATTTGTGGAAATATAAATGAACCTGAAAATAAGTATAATAGAATAATAATTATGATCTTATATAATTTCGATTTGTTTATGTGTGACATCCTTAAACCTTCATTTAATCGTTTTAACAATTTTAATTGTACTTAGCCAATGTGCTTTTATAGTCCTATCCAAATCATTTTTGGTATGCGCAGTCGAAACAAACATCGCCTCGAATTGTGCAGGTGGAAGATAATTACCGCGATTCAACATTGCATGAAAATATTTAGCATATTGATTTGTATCTGATTTTATTGCTGTTTTATAATCCTTGACTGGTGAGGAGGTCATAAACTGGCAGAGCATGGAGCCAACTCTGTTGATTGTAAATTTCCTTCCCAGTTCTTTAAGATTTGAATTCATCCCTTTTTCCAGATAAGCAGATTTTTCTTCGAGTGTTTTATAGATAGATGGATTTCTTTTAATATAAGATAGTGCCGCCACACCGGCCGCCATAGCCAAAGGATTACCGCTCAAAGTTCCTGCCTGGTAAACAGGTCCCAAAGGAGAAATCTTTTCCATAATTTCCCTTTTACCGCCGAATGCACCGACAGGTAAGCCTCCTCCTATGATTTTTCCGAAAGTTGTTAAATCAGGTTTTATTCCGTATAACTCTTGTGCTCCTCCCGAAGCGACACGAAATCCTGTCATCACTTCATCGAAAATCAAAAGTATTTTTTCTTCAGAGCAAATGCTTCTAAGTTCTTTCAGAAACTTTCTATTTGCAGGAACAACACCCATATTTCCTGCAATAGGCTCAATAATTATAGCAGCAATTTTATTTCTGTGTTTGCTTATCAATTTTTTGACCGAATCAATATCATTAAAATCGGCAATCAATGTATCAGAAGCTGTTGCTTTTGTAACACCCGGGCTTGTCGGCACACCGAATGTCAATGCACCGGAGCCTGCTTTTATCAGGAATGAATCCCCATGCCCGTGGTAGCATCCTTCAAATTTTATTATTTTGTCCCTGCCTGTATAACCACGTGCAAGACGTATTGCAGACATCGTTGCTTCCGTTCCGCTGTTTACCATTCTGACAAGCTCGATTGAAGGGACAAGTTCACAAATCAGCTTTGCCATTTTTATTTCAAGTTCAGTTGGTGCTCCGAAGCTTGTTCCATTCTCCAATGCTTCTTCTAGAGACTTCTTAATGAATGGTGGATTATGTCCGAAAATATGAGGTCCCCAGCTTCCTATATAATCAATATATTCATTCCCATCAACATCCCAAATCTTAGAGCCAAGTCCTCTTTTGATGAATATGGGATTTCCTCCGACAGATTTAAAAGCCCGAACAGGAGAATTTACACCACCGGGAATGTACTGCTGTGCCTGATTGAATAATATTTTGCTTTTTGTGGTTGTCATAATATTATTTCTCTTTCTCCATCCACCTCGCCACATCCTTCGCAAAATAAGTGATAATCATATCAGCTCCGGCTCGCTTAATTGCAGTTAGTGATTCGAGCATTATCTTTTCTTCCTCGAGCCAGCCGAGGCGGGCTGCTGCTTTAATCATAGAATATTCACCGCTTACCTGGTAAGCGGCTGTGGGCATACCAAATTCATGCTTCACACGATAGATGATGTCGAGATATGCTCCGGCAGGTTTCACCATTACAATATCAGCACCTTCAATAATATCTTCTTCTATTTCCCTTATTGCTTCATCGCTGTTTGCAAAGTCCATCTGGTGAGACTTTCTGTCTCCGAATTTTGGTGCACCTTCTGCGGCATCGCGAAAAGGTCCATAATATGAAGAAGCATATTTTGCCGAATAGCTCATGAGCGGAATTTTCTCAAAACCATTCGCATCGAGTATGGCTCTTATTGCGGCTACACGCCCATCCATCATATCTGAAGGTGCGATTATATCTGCACCAGCTTGTGCATGTGTCAGAGCGGACTTTGCGAGAAGCTCGATTGTCTCGTCATTCAATATCTCATCACCTTTGACAATTCCGCAGTGGCCATGCGATGTGTATTCGCACATGCAGACATCAGTGATTACAACAAGATTTTTAACTTCTTTTTTAATTGCTCTCACTGCTCTTTGTATTATCCCGTTATCATCATAACAATCTGAACCGACTTCATCTTTTTTTTCAGGTATTCCAAACAAAAGAACAGCAGGAATGCCTAATTCCACACATTCTTTACATTCTTTTACAATGTTGTCTATTGACTGCTGATAGACACCCGGCATCGAGCTCACTTCCTTTTTAATGTTTGTGCCATTAACAACGAACAGCGGATAGATGAAATCTGATTTTGAAAGATGAGTTTCTCTTACCATATCCCTGATTATTGGATTGTAACGAAGTCTTCTTAACCTTCTGAAATTTAAATTTTCCATTTTCTTTCCTCTGTAAAAAAACTCAGTGTCCTTTGTGAAATTCTTTGTGTCTCTTCGTGGTAAAATTAGGTTAACCACAAAGAACACAAAGAAAGTATATTTCTAACTAAACTGCTTCTTTATTATATTCAGTGCTCCGCCTGCCTTGAACCACTCTATCTGTGCTTCGTTGTATGTATGATTCAATATGATTTCATCCTTACTTCCGTCTTTATGATTAAAGACCATTGTCAATGGAACAGATGGAGCAAAGGTTTTCAGACCAAGCAAATCAATTGTGTCATCTTCTTTTATCTTTTCATAATCTTCTTTATTCGCAAATGTCAGAGCTAACATTCCCTGCTTTTTCAGGTTTGTTTCATGGATACGCGCAAATGATTTTGCAAGTACAACCCTTACTCCAAGATGGCGCGGTTCCATAGCGGCATGTTCCCTCGATGAACCTTCACCGTAATTCTCATCACCAACGACGACAGTGCCGATGCCCTTTGCCTTGTAATCCCTCTGAACATCAGGCACTCCGGCATATTGACCCGTTAACTGGTTTTTCACCTCATTAGTTTTTTCATTGTATGAATTAACTGCACCCGTAAGCATATTATTCGATATATTATCGAGATGCCCCCTATATTTGAGCCAGGGTCCAGCCATCGAAATATGGTCTGTCGTGCATTTTCCTTTTACTTTAATGAGAAGTTTCAATCCTTTTAAATCCTCACCATTCCATGAATTGAATGGAGAAAGAATTTGGAGCCTGTCAGACTTCGGATTTACGATGACTTCAACACCTGAACCATCTGCGGCAGGAGCCTGATAACCTGCATCCTCGACTGCAAAGCCTTTTGATGGTAATTCTTCACCGCTTGGTTCAGCAAGCATGACTTCCTTGCCTTCTTCATTTACAAGCTTATCTTTTAGCGGATTAAATAACAATGAACCGGCAATTGCCATTGCAGTTACCATCTCCGGTGATGCAACAAAGCTGTGAGTGTTTGGATTGCCGTCATTACGCTTTGCGAAATTCCTGTTGAATGATGTAATGATTGAATTACGTTCCTGCTTATCAGCTCCGGGCCTCATCCATTGCCCTATGCAGGGACCGCAGGCATTTGCCAGAACAACTCCTCCGATTTTTTCAAACAAGTCAATATATCCGTCACGTTCGATTGTATATCTGACCATTTCTGAACCGGGTGTAACGGTGAATTGCGATTTCACTTTTAGTTTCTTTTCGACTGCCTGCATTGCAAGCGATGCTGAACGGGAAATATCTTCATAGGAAGAATTTGTACAGGAGCCGATTAATCCTACATCCAATTTTTCAGGATAATTGTTTTCTTTTACTGCTTTTGCAAATTGTGAGATGGGCCATGCCAAATCAGGTGTGAATGGACCGTTAATATGCGGCTCCAACTCTGACAAATTAATTTCAATCACCTGGTCGAAATATTTATCAGGATGAACATATACTTCCTTATCTCCTGCAAGATGTAGTGCAATATTCTTTGCCATGTCTGCAACTTCCTTACGGTTTGTTGCAACAAGGTAATTATACATCTTATCATCGAAACCGAAAATTGAAGTAGTTGCTCCGATTTCGGCACCCATATTGCAAATTGTACCTTTTCCGGTGCATGAAATCGAATTAGCTCCATCGCCGAAATATTCAACGATAGCTCCCGTTCCGCCTTTTACGGTTAGTATCCCTGCAACTTTCAGAATGACATCTTTCGCCGAAGTCCATCCTGACATTTTTCCTGTCAGTCTTACACCTATAAGCTTGGGGAATTTCAGTTCCCAGGGGAAACCTGCCATAACGTCAACTGCGTCTGCACCGCCAACACCGATTGCTACCATTCCAAGCCCACCTGCATTGACTGTATGTGAATCGGTTCCAATCATCATTCCGCCCGGGAATGCATAGTTTTCGAGTATAACCTGGTGAATAATTCCTGCTCCGGGCTTCCAGAAGCCTATGCCATACTTATTCGAAACAGAGGAAAGGAAATCATAAACTTCCTTATTCATATCTTTAGCGGCTTCGAGGTCTTTTGCAGCATTGATTTTTGCAGGTATGAGATGGTCGCAGTGAACCGTGCTTGGAACAGCAACATTAGGACGTCCGGCCTGCATAAACTGTAATAGAGCCATTTGTGCAGTTGCATCCTGCATAGCCACTCTATCCGGTGCGAAATAGACATAGTCAACTCCCCTCTTAAATTCTTTAAGAGGGCTGTCCGGATGCAGATGTGCATATAATATCTTTTCGGCAAGTGTCATTGGTTTGCCTGTTACTTTTTTTGCTTCATCAACTTTTGTAGCAAATGATGAATAGCGTGCTTTAATCATTTCAATGTCGAAAATCATAGTTTTATTCCTGATTATATATAACATTAATAATTATCAAAAAACCAATTCACAAATTAAAAAACTGATTGCTTTAATCAAATATTTATTATAATTTGGAATTAAATAACTAAAATATTATTGATAAATCATTATAGTTATGAAAAAAATAATTTTTGAAACCGTCTTTGTTTTCTTTTTGTTATTTACAACTCAAATTATCAATGCTCAATGGGTTCCATTTAATAATGGCTTGGCTAATAAAAGTGCTAGTTGTATATTAGTTAAGGATACTAATATTTTTATTGGTACGGATGAAGGTGTATTTTATTCATCAGATTATGGGAATAATTGGGTGGAAAGAAATTCAGGTATAACATATCCGGGTATTTCTACATTAGCCATAATTGGTGATTATATTTTCGCAGGCACTTCCGGCAAAGGTGTATTTCTAACAACCGATAATGGCAATATTTGGATTGCTAAAAATGACAGCATAAGTAATTTTGATATTTATTCAATGGCAGCGAGTGATAATAAATTATTTATTGGTACATTAGGTCGCGGTATATATAAATCCCTCAATAGTGGCGATAGCTGGTTAGAAATAACAAATGATTTAACTTATGCATACATTAATTCATTAGCTATAAACGGAAATAATTTATTTGTAGGCATTGGTGGTGCAGGCGTGTATCTCTCAACAGATGATGGTAATAGCTGGTTACCAAAAAGTAACGGATTAAATAATTTGGTGGTTAGGTCAATCGCGATAAATGATGATAGTATATTTGTTGCTACCAGAGGTGGTATATTTTTATCAATAGATAGTGGTAGTAATTGGTCATCAAAAAATTCCGGTTTGCCTGATACAAATGTGAAACGTATTATTATATATGGTAATAATTTGTTTGCAGGTACTTTTTTTAGTGGTATATACTTATCAACCGATAGTGGCGATAGCTGGACTGCAAAGAATGATGGCTTAACAGAGCAGGATCTTTGGATACATAATCTAGCAATAACTGGTGATTATATATTTGCTGGTACTAGTGGGGGATTATTTAGAGCCAGACTAAGTGATTTTGGGATAAATGGAGTTGCAGGAAAAAAAAAACAGAACCCGGAATAAAGATATTTCCTAATCCATTCACTGATTTTTTTAAATTAGAATTTTCCAATCCTTCTTCATCAGAAGTCTGTGTTGATTTATATGACATTCTTGGTAATAATGTTTATTCAAAAAATCTCAGATTTCTTGATAGTGGGACACACAGCACAACAATACAACTGAATGATAATTTCAGTCCCGGCTGTTATTTGGTTGTTGTCAAAAGTGGGGCAGATGTTCAAAGCATGAAAGTAGTAAAAAGTGAATAAATGAATAATCAACCGTAGGGTTAACCCTACGGTTGATGTAACATATCATCAATTTTTCTCTAATTCCCTGTAGCAGAACCACCAGTCGTAATTATCATACTTTCCTTTTTTATATTGAGCTGCCTTGATGTCGGTAGCCGGTGGAACTATAACTTTACTGCCTAATATTTCATTATTGGGCCAATTGGCAGGCATACGAACAAGTTCTTTGTCAACAATTTGCAATCCCTTCACCATTCTCAGCAATTCATCTATATTACGCCCCATTTCCTGAGGATAATAAAGTATAGACCTTAGAATCCCTTCGTTATCAACTATAAACACTGCCCGAACAGTGTCCTTTCCTTTACCTGGATGAATCATGCCAAGCATTTGTGCTATAGTCCTGTCATCTGCTATTATTGGAAACTTGATTTCTTCATTTAAGTTATCCTTTATCCATTCTACCCATTTGATATGAGAGAAAATCTGGTCAATGCTTAATCCGACCAACTCTGTATTGAGCTTTTTGAATTCTTCGTATCTCCTGTTGAATGCCACAAATTCTGTTGTACATACTGGTGTAAAATCTGCAGGATGGCTGAAAAGAATAAACCACTTTCCCGTAAAATCCTTTGGTACTCTTAATTTACCGAAAGTTGTCTGTGCTTCAAATTCAGGAAATTTGCTTCCTATTGACGGCATTGTTATTTCATTTGTCATATTTATACTCCTTATTTGTATTTATTGACTGTTAATTTATAATAAAAAACGAATAGTTTAATTTGTCTGCAACTTATTGTATTTGCCTTTGATTTGAACCTGCAAATCATTTATTTCAAAGTTTGGAATTTTGTTTTTCGAAAAAAATTTATTCAGTAATTTATCGAGTTCGTTATTATAATAATCTTCAATTTTGCTGCTGTCCTCGAGAAATAAATGATGATGTTTATCGGTAACAGGGTCATAGCGTACTGTTACAGAGTCAGTGTTTACAATTCTGACTAAGCCGTGTTTTCTGAATATTTCCAATGTATTATAAACTGTGCTTAATGAAATACTTGGGTACTCCTTTTTAATTTTTTTATATATGTTTTCAGCAGTAGGATGATTATAATTATCAGATAATGCATCCAATATTATTAACCGTTGAACTGTGGCTTTCAAACCGGCACTCGATAGAATATGTTTTAATTTTTCCCTTTTATTCATAAAAATTCTAAATAATAATTATTACGAGATAATAAACGTTCCAAATTAGAAATTATTATATTATTTCAAAAAATTATTTTTGGCATTCAATATTATTTTAGTCAATATTAACTGATAATTTCTCCAAAGAGTGTCGCAGATGTGCTTCCAAGGATTTTGACATTAAAAATATCGCCTTCGGCTATTCCGTTTGAGACAGGAAAAACAACTACTTTGTTCGTATCTGTTCTGCCCATCCATTCTTCAGGATTTTTCTTGCTTGGGCTTTCTGCAACGATTGTGTGAAAGTTTCCAGTTTCTTTATTATTCAACTCTCTTGAGATTTTATGCTGAAGCTCGATAATTTCGTTCAGCCTCCTGGTTTTTTCCCTATCTGGAACATCATCAGCCATGCTGAAAGCTTTTGTATGCTCCCGGGGTGAATATTTAAACATGAAAGCCCCATCGTATCCGACTTCCTCAATCACTCTGAGTGTAGCTTTATGGTCTTCTTCTGTTTCAGTGGGAAATCCTGCAATAATATCTGTCGAGAGAGAACATCCCGGCATAAGTTTTTTTATTTTGTTGATATGTCCAAGGTAATGCTCGACAGTATATCCTCTCAGCATAAGGTCAAGGATACGGTTTGAGCCTGACTGCACGGGCAGATGTATGTATTTGCAGATGTTATCATATTCAGCCATCGTTTCAATCAGCTTGTCGCTCATATCCACAGGATGTGATGTCATATAGCGAAAACGAATTTTAGGAGCCGCTTTTGCAGATGCAGCCAGCAAATCTGCAAAATCTTCACCTGTTTGCCTGTCCTTATAACTATTTACATTTTGACCGAGTAGAGTTATTTCTTTAAAACCTTTGTCTCTCAGATTTTCAACTTCTTTTACGACAGATTCGAGGCTTCGTGAACGCTCCCTGCCGCGGGTGTATGGAACTACGCAATAAGAACAGAAATTATCGCATCCTCTCATAATCGAGAGCCAGGCGAATACTCCGCTTGTCCTCAATGGTTCTATGTCGTCGTAGGTTTCTACCCTGCTTAACATAACAGCAATACCTCGTGTACCTGTGCGGGCATCATCAATTAATTGTGGAACTTTACGAAATTCATCGGGACCAACTACAAGGTCAACAATCTGCTTTTCTTCGAGAAGATTTTTTCTCAGCCGCTCTGCCATACAGCCAAGTATCCCGACAACGAGGTTCTTATTTTGCTTTTTATATCTTTTCAGATGTATCAGTCTTTCGTGAATTTTTCTTTCTGCATTATCCCTGACCGAGCAGGTGTTGAGCAGGATAGTATCTGCATTATCCGGAGTGTTGATAATCGAGAATCCCGAATTAATTAAAATAGATGAAACAATTTCGGTGTCGCTGAAATTCATCTGACAGCCATAAGTTTCTATATATACTTTATTTGTTATTTCTATGTCTGATTTTATATTTGCCATTTACTTTTTATTCAAATAATAATTTGACGTAATTTTATTTAATTTATTTACAAGAATTTAGTGGAATTTATAATGAAAATAAATCTTGGAACTTGATTTATAATTTATTAATTTACAATCGGAAATTAGAATTTTAGTAGCGGAATAAGATATTTAGAGCCTTCGTTAATGTTATTTATTTGATTGTTGATTAACAAATCGAGCATTAGTAATTGCTGCTGAATTCAGTTGAATACTAATCGAGCCTTGAAAACATAAAGTGAAAACAATTTAAGAAAATATTAATTTGTTAAACAATTAAAAAGGCAGGCGACAATGAAAAAAGCATTTCTCGTTTTGGTATTTCTTATAATACCCATATTACTTCTCGCACAAGGTGCAGATTTTGGGGATGCACCCGATATTTCGCAGAGTCTTCAATGGTGGGGAAGAACTGTAAAATTTCCTACTCTGCTTGGCTCAAATGGTATCCGACATACCAGCGGTTCTTCGAGTACTTATTGGATTGGAAGAAGAATGTCTCCGCGTGTTAACAGTACGACCATGGAGCTAAATGCCAATGTCATTGACAATGATTATGACGATGGACAACCTTTTCTTTTTGTATGGCTGATTGGTATTCCTGCTCCGGCTACAGCATCAGTGCCCATTACAACCAGTTCATCGCATAATCCAAATCAGGACGTTTACATCAATGTTGCCATTGATGTTGATAACGATATGGATTTCGACGGCACGCCTGATGTGAATTGGGTTGTTCAGAATAAAAAAGTAAGAATACCTGCTGATACTACTCTCGTCTATACTTCAAGCTGGTTTGGTTTCGGAAGTGATTTACTTCTCTTTCCTGTATGGCTGAGGGTAACCGTAACGGATGCTCCTATAGTGGGTGTCTGGGAAGGCCAAAATCTGGGAAGCTGGACATTCGGAGAAACAGAAGACTGGTGGTATGTGTTTGGTAGAGGCGGCGGTGGAAGAGGTCCTCGTGGCGGCGGCGGCGGTGGCGGCGGCGGCGGTGGCGGCGGCGGTGGCGGCGGTGGTGGAAATCCTCCTTCGGGTAAATGCGTACAATTGATTTATCCACCTGTTGTCTATGTCCACTGCGATGAAGTCAAATGCTTCAAAGTTGGTGTAAGAGATTGCGGTTCGATTCCTCCGACTAATATAAATGTCGGAATGACTTTTGGTGGAGGAACACCTCTTCCAATGGGTCCAACTTTTGTACCACCCCCTGTACAGGACGGTAATATTACTTGGTTCACTTTCTGTATCAAAGGCTGGCCTTGCGGTCCAAGCGAAGGAAATAGATGGGCTAAATATATTATTAATCTTACATATGACCCTGAGAATTATACATTCGAAGAAGAAATGGTGTTAGAATTCAGAAATGACGAAGACCCCATAGGTGACCCCGCCTTTCACAGTTTCCTCGGAGCGAATCCTGTGGACTCCTCCGATTGCGGTCCCTGGCTCGGTACGATAAATGTTCCGATGCCGACTAAACACTTAATTTCCTGGACAGGACATTACCAGGGTAGTGGATTGAGGTGGATTACCGGAACTCCGATTTTATCGGTAATACATATGCCATCCTGGGCAACTTTTACTTCGACGACAATTACTCTCGATACAATATTCTGGGAATTCACCGGCACACCCACTGATGTTGACTATGGTCTTGATTCTGCAGTTTTCGAGGTAAAAAGCGATAATCCGGCAGATATGGTTCCATTCACCTCTTGGAAGCTGAGTTTTCAAATTCACATACAAAATATTACATCTCCCCCGGAGATAACTACTGTTATAAATAATATAAGATTAAATATAGCGGCATCGGATTCTATTGAAAAAATAATCCAGGTTTCCGACCCTGATATTCAGCTTGGAAGGAGAGATACTACCTTCATTGATTTTTACCTGTATAACCTGAATGGTGATTCCATTTACTTCCCTGACCCTGAACCGGCATTTACAGACAGCGGAAACGGGAGGGCATATTTGAAATGGAAACCTGAAATGGACGACATAGGAGATTACAGGCTGACAGCATTAAGCTGGGACTATTATTACAATATGGATTCAATTAATGCAGCAATTAAAGTTGTTAATCTGGTATCTGATTTCGATGCTCCGATTAGAACAGGTGCAGCTCCGTTAAATGTTCAGTTTTATGACAGTTCAAAAGCGCTTAATACAATCATTGACTCATGGTTATGGAATTTTGGTGATGGTAACACAAGCACTGAACAGAATCCTCTGCATACTTACACCAACTCAAGTACATTTACCGTTTCTTTGACTGTTGCCGATGGTGTAATCAATAGCACAGAACAGAAACTCGGATATGTTGTAGTTTCTTCAGAACTACTCGTAGATTTCACTGCTTCATCTACTATCGGCAGAGTTCCTCTCCAGGTCATGTTTACCGATTTATCAACCGGAGGTGTCTCTTCATGGAACTGGGATTACGGTGACGGACAATCTTCAACTGACCAGAATCCTGCACATACTTATAACAACTCCGGTACTTTCACAGTTGCATTGACTGTATCCGACGGTACGAGTGAAATAACAGCTACTAAGGATAATTACATTATAGTATTGGATTCACTATTTTCTGATTTCACGGCTGAACCGTTAACTGGTGATGCTCCCCTTGAAGTTACATTTACAGACCAATCTGCCGGAGATATAACTTCATGGCTCTGGGACTTCGGTGACGGTACGACTTCAACTGAACAAAATCCTGTGCATATTTACCAGGATACGGGAACTTATAGCGTAACACTTCAGGTGAAAGACCTGCTTGATTCTGCTGAAACGGCAAAGCAGGATTATATTACCGTCACACAGGCAATTGTAATGACTGCCAACTTCACAGCCGAACCTCTGGAGGGACTGATTCCATTGAGTGTACAGTTCACTGACCTGACAACAGGCAGTCCTACTTCATGGCTATGGAACTTCGGAGACGAAGCCACCAGCGATTTGCAAAACCCGGTTCATGTTTATAATACTTCCGGTACTTATACTGTTATGCTTACTGTCTCTGATGGTTCTAATCAGGATTCCATAAGGGAACCGGATTATATTATAGCAAATGAACCCGGCGCTGTTGATGACGGCGATGCAAATGGAATAGGATTGATGAATTATCCCAATCCATTCGGTCCCGGAACATCAATCCGGTTCACTCTCGATGAACCCGGAAATGTCAGCATCGAAATATTTGATGAATCCGGAAAGCCGGTTAATCGCTTCAATCTCGGCATCAGGAGCGAAGGAATTCACGTTGTTAACTGGGATGGACTGGATGCTTCAGGCAACAAGCTGACAAGCGGAATATTCTATTGCAAGCTCATAATCAAGCGAGGCACTTCTATTTATTCTGTAACAAGAAAGATGGTGCAAGTTAAATAGAATGATTGTGTGATATATCACCCGCAGGGTTAACCCTGCGGGTGATTACTTTAACAAAATAATTTTGAATTTTAAATTCTGAATTGTGGCCAACGTATTTCAGGACAAAACAATATACTATTTCCCAATTCCAATTTTTAATTATTCTCCCTAAAAATTACTATATTTGAAATATTCCTTAATGAAATTATGTTAAACTTTGGGTTAGGAGTATGTATGAAGAAGTTATTCGTTATTTGTATGTTTTTTATTCTTGGTAGTGGTTTTGCATTTTCACAAAATTTTTCTACCGATAAAGGAGCGATGATTCTGGGGGGCACAGCAAGTTTTACGAGTGAGGGTTTTGAAGGCGAGAGCAGAAGGTCAACATCTATAATGATTAAACCGGTCTTTGATTATTTCATCATGCAGAATCTTTTCGTTGGTGGCTCATTGGGCATGTATTATTCCTCAAATTCGAGTTTTGATAACACGGATGTAGGAATAGGTCCCGAGATCGGTTATGCTTTCGGTGGTGCAAATAGTTCTATGTTCCCATTTCTCAAAGCAGGATTTAACTATTTCAGTTTATCAACAACAAATAATGGAAGTAAATCAACTTCAAGCATTACTGTTATCACATTAGGTGGCGGTATGGTTTTTGAAATAATAAAACATATAGGTATTGTAGGATTTCTCAGTTATAACATTATTAATCAACCAAACGAATTCTATTCAAAATCAAGCAATACAATAGAACTTAGCTTCGGCTTTTACGGATTGATTTATAAATGAGCTATTAAGTTTTTGAATTGTTGAATGGATTTCTAATCTAATATAATTACATTAAATATTGTCATAAAATAGCCTTTTATTATAATGAAATTTTGGGTTTACTTTATAACTTTATGAACTTTCAACTTGGAACTTATATTATTTCATACCCTTCAACATCCCGATTATCCTCGCGGGATAGTTAGTGCCTAATGCTTTGACATTGTGATTGAGTGCTGTTCTGGGGTCATTCTCTATATTGTTTTGAGAATCAATACTCTACCTGTTCAAGTTCTGACTTCTGTCTTACTTTTATCAAATCAATAGTTTTTTGTACAGACTTCATAATGAATTCAATCCTTTTTTCTTTAGGAATATCTTTGATAGATTCATAAGCTCTTTCTTTCCATTCCCAAACTTCAATCTGAGCTTTAGATACTTTCGTTACCATAATTATAATCGTTATTGAACTAATTCAGGCTCATAGTTTCTAATTGTGAACAACTCTTTATCGGAAATATTTTTTATTTGGGATTCAGTAACATCAATGGTTGTTAAAGTTTCACCCAAAGCATTATACATTTCCAAAGTATAACCAATTTCCTTTGTTCTTTCATTCGGCTCATACTGTTCAACTATAGTGCCTATGTCTCCTTTTTTGAAAATTGTTCCTTCTATATCAATAGTGAGAGCCACTTCCGTAAAAAGTTTATATTTCATATTATTTCTCCTTACAAGGGAATAATGTTATAAATTTTGTTTTACCAGACGAATTATCTACTATCCAAATTGTTTGAATTTTAATTTCTGTATTTAATGGAGTTCTTAAAACACCTTTAATCTCATAAGTTTTCCCATATAAACTACTCTTTTGAAATACTGGGTCATTTCCAAAAATTAGTTGAAAATTTAGATCCTCTTTCAAAATCATTATACATTTAGTCTCTTAGTTACTTCAACTTTTATCTTTATCTTCAGTACATCTAATTTTAGATGATTGTTAACCTTT
>Ga0208373_1002178_pt1 | contig 22537 bp, 23 predicted proteins | sample RifOxyC2_FD_184036 | JGI IMG/M metagenome (GOLD analysis project Ga0208373, IMG submission 184036) | Soil microbial communities from Rifle, Colorado - Rifle Oxygen_injection C2 (SPAdes) | ecosystem: Environmental > Terrestrial > Deep subsurface > Rock core/Sediment | place: Rifle, Colorado... | reverse complement strand
ATTTTATTGCATGTTTTTTTACATCAGGTAGAAAATATTTCAGGAGGCAGGCGCAAATCAATGCATATTAGAAATGTTAGAGTTTGTTGAAAAATTATAAAATAATTTGATTATTTTGTATGATTTTTGGTGAAAGGAGCATGTTTTTATGCGATGTTCATGGTCACAGAAACAGGATTGATGACTTTATACAGTGAGCTTGTTTCGTCTAAAATAATCGCAGCGGCGATGATAGAATTTTCGAATAAAAGTAAGAAGGTTGTAAATGCTGCGTATTCTCGATTGATCCTATTTTTATACAAACGGTTTGATTGAAATTTTTTCCATCCTTGCATGATGTTGTCCATATTGCTATGTGCATCATAAATTTTGTGCATCGTGCCATAAGAATCAGAAAAATTTGTCAATTTATGAGTCGTGTCGATAATCGGTTCGAAAAATGATATAACTTTTTCAGAAGCGTTTTTGCTTGCAAGAATGATATTTTGATTTTTGATGATATTGCAGCAGGTAGTTGCAGTTTTAAGAACATCGTTCAGTTTCATCGACATTGCTTGTGATAAATGTATGACATTGTTTTCTTTTAAAAATTGATTGATACATTGTATGAGCAAAAGCATTTCATCGAGATTTTTGTAGACCGATATATTGTTATATTTTTTTATTTGCTCTGCAAGATATTGAATCTGCATTTTAAAATTATCAAAATTATGATTTGGTATTGTTTTTAATTGCGAGTCAAAATTAAATATTGCATCAAGCATAGTTACGGTTAAAACTTCTATGAATGTTCCATCAAAAAAAGGCTCGCTTGAGGATATCAGGAGCTTTTGTTTGCACAAGGTAAACAATGATTTATTGATGAACGTGGTAAAGTGAGATGTGAAATTATTGCTATCATAAGAGTTTATTGTATGATTGCCCTTATTCATGAAGCTTTTATTTGTTAGACGAGTTTGTATTTTATTCTCTTTTTCAAAAACATTTGTTGCGATTGTTTCTGGAAATAATTCATTTTGCTTAACTGGTGCATATAAATTTTTTTCATCAGAAAAACTAATTGATCTAGTTTTATTGTTTGACTTATTTTCGGTCGATACATCTGGCAAATCGTTTAAGGATTGAGATACATTTTTTTTAGAAGATGCATGTTTTGCAACTAAATCAGAATTTAATTGATCAGATTCAATTGCGATTTCTGCAACCGGAGTTCCATGATTTGCGACTTTTTCTGAATGCTGATGATTCTCTATGTTTTCATGAAGTGCTTTTTCTATTGCATAAATTTTTCTGAGACTCATGGTGTCATGCGGCTGTGCTGTCGGATGATTTGTTACATGTTCTTTGTAGATATCATGATTTGGGTCGATGTTTTCTAAAGTAGTATGCATAGAAGCAGGTTCCATCGCAATTATTATTGATGGGATCATTGTCGTAAGACTTAGTATCATGCAAAAATAATTTTTGATCACGCAGATTCCTTTTTTCTTAAAACATCTTATTTTTGTTTTTTTACGGTAACAACTGCAGTGTATAAAGTATGATTTGGGATGAGGACGTAATTGTCATTGTACTCAAGTGTTGTTAGGCGTAAATTAATGTCGATGATTTTCCCTTCAAATTTTGGTTTATTGCAGGAAATATAATCACCAATACAAAATGGTTTATAAAAAAGCAGGAACATTCCAGAAGTCATATTTGCCAGTGCTTTTTGCAGTGCAAATCCAACACCGATTGCAAGAACGCCAAGAGTTCCAAAAAGAGCTGACATTTGTATGTGAAAATTTTCGAGGAATAAGGTTATTCCAAGAGAATAGATTGCAATGTAGGTTAGATTTTGAATCGCTTTGATGAGCGTTGCTTCAAGGTTATGAGTGATTCCATGTTTTACGATAGCTTTTTGTAACAAACGATTCAGATACCACGTGACCAAAAGAATAAGAATTCCAATGATTGCGGCAGGGATGATATGAATAGAGTCTTTGCTTAACACAAAGTGATTGTATGATGGAATGGAATTCATAAAAAATATCCTTAGGTGAAAACTATATAAATTTTTACCTAAGGATACACATAAACTATTTTAAATGTAAATAGTGTTGCTTACACATTGAATCGTACGTTAATAATGTCGCCGTCTTGCATCAAATAATCTTGGCCTTCAGTTCTGAATTTTCCGTTTTCTTTTAATTTTGGAATGGTGCCAAATTGTGCCATGTCAGCGTAGCTAAAGACTTCTGCGCAGATAAATCCACGTTCAAGGTCAGAATGAATTTCGCCACTTGCTTTACGAATGGTGATGCCTTTTGCGATTGGCCAAGCATGAATTTCTTGTGGTCCACAGGTGAAAAAAGTGATCATGCCAAGATTGCTAAAACTTTTTTGAATAATGCTTGTTAATGCAGTTTCTTTTAAGCCAAGCATTTCCATCATTTCTGCAGATTCTGCTTCGTCAAGTTGTGATAATTCATATTCTGTGCGGATGCATGCAGGGATGATGGTATCGTTACCAAAAGTTTCCTGTAAAATTTTGACGTATTTATTGCCGTAAGGATTGTCGATATCATTTTCGCTGATGTTTGCAACGATTAAGAAATTTTTTGTTGAAAGTAGCGGAACCATTTCGACATTTTTTGCAGCAAGGAATAATGATCGTACTTTTTTAACATCAACAGCATCGATAGCAGCTTGAATATTGATGAGAAGATTTTTTTCATCTTCATACGCTTTGCGTTCTGGCCCGCTTGCGTTTTTACCTTTTAATTGTGATTCGATTTTTGCTAAACGTTTTTCGATCGATTCTAAATCTTTCAGCATTAATTCGTTGACGATAATTTCGAAATCTCCCAGCGGATCGATAGTTTCTTGATCGCGCAAAATTGATTTATCTTCAAAGCAACGAACAACGTGCAAAATAAGATCAGCTTCGCGAATGTTGCTTAAAAACTGGCTGCCTAAACCTTGTCCAGCAGCAGCACCTTTTACTAACCCTGCAATATCAACAAACGAGATCATGGATGGAATTAATTTTTTAGAACCATAAATCTCTTGTAATTTGTTCATGCGAGGGTCTGGAACGTGAGTGATTGCAACGTGTGGATCAATGGTGCAGAAAGGGTAGTTTTCAGCAGGAACAGATGATTTGGTCAGTGCGTTAAATAGAGTGGATTTACCAACGTTTGGCAAGCCTACAAGGCCAACTTTAATATTCATAAATAATTATAACTCATGGTATAGAGGAGTACGATTTTCTTATGCTTTCAGTGTATCAGGCATTTGATGTCCTTGCAATTCTAAGACAGGGGGTAAAATTCTATTTTTTGTATAATTATGAAATTTTTTGTATGTTACAATGAAATTATTGTTATTCATGCAAAAGAGTAAAGTTTTGAAAAAAATATTATTATTTCTACCATTTTTTCTAATTTTTCAGATGCAGGCCTATTTTTGCCCACTGCATAATCATTTTGCTTTTACGCATGCATTACAATCTATTGATTGCAAAAGTCATCGTTTGTATCCTGTGGCAAAACCTGATAATCAAGTTTGTATGGTTGTTGTACCAGCAGGGCATGATGAACAGGCCCAGTGTTTAATAGCAGCAACATATCGAGTGTTGGAAGAACAATTATTTGATAAAATTATTGTTCTGTGTCCCTGTGATATTTTATTTCATGGTATCGCCTTGCCATGCTTGATTGATGATGATTCTTATCTGCAAAATGTATCTATAAAAACTGATGTGGTAGAAAAGTTATCGGAATATGAGCTGTTTCATTATTATCAGGTGCCATTTTGTCATAATATTGTGCTTGAGCAGCAGTGCCAGTTTCTTGAATTTTATAATAAAAAAAATATTCCTGTTATTCCTTTAGTTGTCGGTCAAATATCACAAGATGATGCTTGTGATATCGCAGTCATTATTGCAAATTGCTGTATCGCTACAACATTGATTGTTTTGAGTGCTGATATTGCATGCCATGATCACGTGATGTCTACTCTGCCTTTCGATCAATCGAAAATTTGCAAGGTTTATGACCAAGATGTTTGTCGAATTCAGGCAGTGCAGTCAGGATCTTTGCAGCAGCAGGTTGCTTTGTTCGATGATGAACAACATTCATCACTATTTGCTGTTTTGTTTGAATTATTACAATTGCCACATTTTAAAAATCTAGCGTCGGATTTTGTTGGTTACGCAACTTCGTATGACGATACCAATCTCAATGATTGCAATGTTCAATCGTATGGGGCTTTTATTTTTCAGACAGAGGAGCAGCTTGGTTATAAAAATAATATTGGATCCTATGAACAGTCACAACTTTTGCAGATTGCTCGAACAGCATTGCAAGATTTGTTTGCAGTGCGTACGTGTCGCTTACCAAGCATGATGAGTTATGAAATGTCTCAGTCGCATGGTATTTTTGTATCATTATTTGGGATGTCTGATCATGGGAAGATTTTACGAGGGTGCATGGGCAAAGTGCAAACGAAATTACCTTTGTATGATATGGTTTATCAGATGGCACAGCAAGCAGCTTGTAAGGATGTACGTTTTTATCCACTCCGAGAAAAAGATCTTGATTCTACGATTGCATCACTTTCTTTGATTACTGATTTTGCACAAGTTATTGATTCTAAAAAAATTGGTGAGTTTGATGGCATTGTATTGCGATATGATGATAAAGAAGCAATTGCCTTGCCAAAAAAACTATCGACTGAAAATTGGAATTATGAATCATCATTGATTGATTTAAGCGAGCAAATAAGTAGTACGCGCCGATTTTTATGGAAAAAGCCACGAGCTCAAATTTTTACATTTCATTCGGTTGTTTTTCAAGAAGAATAGAAAAGGCAGCCTTTGAGTAAGACTGCCTTGGTTTATTACACATGTATCTAAAAAATTAATTTTTCTTGTCGCAAGCATTGTTTGTGCAAGAATTGCTACAGCAATTCTGAGATTCTGTGCAATATGAACCTTGTTTTAAACAAGCTTTACAGATTCCATTTTCACACATGCCACTTTGACAATCAGAGCTTAGCGAACATGGAGCTCCTTTAAAATTAGCTTGAATTTTTACATTATCTTGATGATTATTTCTGTATCTTTGTACTCCGTAATATAAACCAGCGAGAGCTATAATAGCACCAAGAATGATTATTATTTTTTTCATCATATATTTTTCCTTGTAAGTTTAAAATTAGATTTTATGCGCATGAATTATCTGTACAGATTCCACTACAGCAATTTTGAGGATTAGTGCACCATGAAGCAGCATCTAAGCAAGGTTGGCAGATGTCATTTTCATACATATTACTTTGACAAAATTGATTGCTAGATTGTGGAACATCTATGCATAGATTGTTTTCACATACTCCGCTACAGCAATTTTGAGAATTAGTACACCATGAATTACCTGTTAAGCAAGGTTGACATACTCCATCAGAATACATATTACTTTGACAATGTTGAATAGCATGCTTTTTAGAACGTTTTTTAAATGTATTGATGTTTGATGTATTAAACTGCTTGAAAGAGTTATTTTGAATTTGTACATTATCTTGGTCATTATTTCTGTATTTTTGTACTCCAAAATATAAACTTGCTATAGTAATAATAGCAATAAGAACCATGATTATTTTTTTCATCATACAATTTCCCTTTGTTTTGACCTACCCCTATTTTTTCTATCAATATGAAAATTAATAAAAAAGAGTTTATTAATGCAAGATATTTTTTCTTTTTTTTTGAAAATTATCAGAATTCGAACTATTGTGCTTGGGATATGATTTGTGCTAGGTTGATTGCAATATTTTTCACTGGGTCTAATGAAGGGGATAGCATGAATTCTATTAAAATTTTATTGACGATGAGTTTGCTTGTACAGATTTCGACCATGCAGGCAATGTGGGTCATTACAAAAATTACCAATCAATCGGATCTTGTGTTTGTGCAAGCTGCTCGTGGTGATAACAATACTGAAATTGCATCGATTTCTGAAAAATTAAAAAACCCTACACAAGCAAACGTGATTAACTTGCAAGCAGATGCTCTTTTTGGGTCATCTGGAGGTTGTAAAATTATTGCTCAAACTCCTGCTGGCAATACCATAGCGATAGCTTTTTTTGGTGATCCGACGCATCGTGTCGCCAATGGAAGAGCACATTATGCTGATCTTGACTGTCGTAATGCAGCAGCACTGACAAAATCAGCAATGATGGCACGAGTTTTTATGGTGCAGGGTGGTAGCATGAAATTAATTGGATTTGCTGGGTACGAGGAATCAAATCAAAGTATGGCTCTTACGCTGACAGGATCTGCTGGTAATTATCAGGTGGCATTGTCGGTTGCATAGCTAATTTGACTTAGCTGCATACAAAACAATACGCCCTACGATTTCTGCGAAATCTCCGGGGTTCGAGGAGACCCAGTCAGAATTAAAACTCTGCCTGACAGGCGGCATGTCCGGCATTGGATCAAGTAATTATGATACAATGAAGAACAAGTTGTCAATGACGGGGTCTAATACGTCTTTTAAAAAGCTTTATGAGGCGCAGCTTACCCCTCAAATCCATAGCTGTTGAAAGTTCATAGAATTTAAAATGCACCTACGATTTTGTTATCACAAAATCTCCGGAAAATTGACGGCGGCGGTCGCAAAACGTTTTTTTCAGATATAAAAAAGTGCATTAGGCCCACTGGCCTCCAGATTTCCCGAAAATTTTATAAAAATTTGAGGGCCTATTTTTAACTTTCAACAGCTATGCCCTCAAATCCCGACGAATGAACGAAGGTGAATGAGTCGGTGTATTAAGCTTACTCAGACTAGTTATATAAGATGAAATAAAAAGTAAAAGGCAGCCTTGAAAAACTGCCTTTTACTTTTTTATATTCTATAAAATATGGATTTAATTACTCCGCGTCCACATCGATAGGACCTTGATTAGAAGCATCATTTCCATGATCATCAGAACCTTGAGACTCGTGTTGAGCTTGTGCTAATTTTGCAAGGTGCTCAATTTTCTTCATGAAATCATTGGTTGCATCGGTCAAACCTTGTAGATCAGATTCTTTATCTTTTAGATCTTTTTTCGCTTGGTCGATAACTTCCTGGGTTGAAGATAATTCTTCAGCAGATAGTTTTTCTTTGTTTTCGTTCACCAATTTTTCTGCATGTAAAATAATGCCATCGAATTTGTTACGAGCATCAACAAGTTCACGAGCTTTTAAATCTTCAGCTTCGTGTTCTTTTGCGTCTTGTACCATTTTTTCGATATCTTCTTTTGATAAACCACCACTATTTTTGATGGTGATTGAATGTTCTTTGCCAGAATCTTTATCTTTTGCTGTAACGCTTAAGATTCCGTTTGCATCGATATCAAAGATAACTTCGATTTGTGGAACGCCACGAGGAGCTTGTTTAATGCCTTCGAGCATGAATTGGCCAAGAGATTTGTTATCTTTAGCAAATTGACGCTCACCTTGTACAACTTGAATGCCAACAGAAGGTTGATTATCAACAGCAGTTGAGAAGACCTGTGATTTTTTTGTTGGAATTGTTGTGTTGCGTTCGATCAATTTTGTAGCAATCCCGCCTTCGGTTTCGATACCAAGAGACAGTGGAGTTACGTCAAGTAGTAAAACGTCAGTGACGTCGCCACCTAAAATACCACCTTGAATTGATGCGCCGATAGATACAACTTCATCAGGGTTTACTGATTGATTAAGATCTTTGCCGAAGAATTCTTTAACAATTTCTTGTACTTTTGGAATTCGAGTTGATCCACCAACTAAGATAACTTCTTTGATGTCTGCTTTTGAAAATTTTGAATCTTCAAGCGCTTTTTTGCATGGTTCAAGTAACTTTTTGAAAACGTCTGCACAAAGGTTTTCGAACTTTGCACGAGATATTTTTAAGGTTAAATGTTTCGGGCCAGAAGCATCAGCAGTGATGTATGGCAAGTTGATTTCTGTTTCTGTAAGAGCTGAAAGTTCTTTTTTAGCTTTTTCTGCAGCTTCTTTTAAACGTTGTAACGCCATTTTATCTTGACGAAGGTTGATGCCTTGTTCTTTTTGGAACTCAGAAATCATATAATCCATTAAAATATCATCGATATCATCGCCACCAAGTTTGTTGTTACCGCTGGTTGCTTTAACTTCGATAACGCCATCTGCGATATCAAGAATAGAAACGTCGAATGTTCCGCCACCAAAGTCGAAAACAGCAACGATTTCGTTCTTTTTCTTTTCGCAACCGTATGCAAGAGCCGCTGCTGTAGGTTCGTTGATGATGCGACGAACGTTAAGGCCTGCGATTTGACCAGCATCTTTTGTTGCTTGACGTTGAGCGTCGTTGAAATATGCAGGGACTGTGATAACAGCTTCTGTTACTTTTTCGCCTAAATAATCTTCTGCAACTTGTTTTAATTGGCTTAAGATTGCAGCTGAAATTTCTTGTGGGCTATATTTTTTGCCTTCGATATCAAAAGCTACATCGCCATTTTGATCAGCTACTATTTTGTATGGATAGTTTTGAAGATCATTTTTAACTTCTTCGAATTTATGACCAATAAAACGTTTTGCTGAGAAGATTGTGTTGAATGGATTGGTTACTGATTGACGTTTTGCTACAGTACCGACAAGACGTTTACCATCTTTTGTGAATGCTACGATTGATGGAGTTGTGTTGCCGCCTTCTTTATTAGGAATAACTTTTACGCTTTTACCTTCTAAGAATGATACAACTGAATTGGTTGTACCAAGATCGATTCCAATAATTTTTGACATGGATTGTCCCCTTGTTTTTTAAAAATATTGCTATTGATTTCTATTGTATAGAGTACCTTTCTTTGAAAAACCTGTCAATTTTTTGTTAAAAAATATGAGTCAGATAGACTAAGATCCGCTGGTGGGTTATTTGAGTTCCTTTTTGAGCTGCTTTTTATCGATAAAATAGAGAGTATGAACTTTTCTGCGTGGTAATTATAACCATGTTTTAAATTGTATGGTTCGCATAAGGCTACCATGTGTACCAATTATTATTTTGATTTTTGAGGCGATGTTTTGTTTTTATTTGTATGTTTTTTAATAAGTGGAGGATTTTTTTTGATAGTTTTTACGGGGTTTTTTGTTGACGATAATTTTATTGTAATTTTTAATGTTTTTTATTTTATTATGTTTTGATAGTGGCTTGCATGCGCGATTATAGTTATTTTCATCTGGTTTCGCACCTGATTGAGCACGCCTAATCAGACAAATTATATTATTTTACACTTTATTTTAGGCTGTTTTTTGAGTTTGGATTGATTTGTAATTAGTTATAGATCCATCTGATCAATGCTTTGCGCTGTTTTTATACGAGACGGAGTCGCGGAATGCTTGGGCCCCTGCGACTCCGTCTCGTCGTTAAGCCTGATACTTGCGAAGAATTTCTATGGGGGGGCTTATCTACTCGTCTACGTCTTTGTTTGGGAGCAAATTTTGTTTGGGAGCAAATTAGGAATTTTTATTTTATTGATCTACTCTCCCTAATGATTCGCTTAAGCGAATTATTTTATTATATAATCTTCTATAACTGATACTGATATTAGATCATCATCTATTTGTATATCATTGAGAAGTATATTATTCACTTCAATTTTTTCCAGTTCTCTTTGTTGTTGTCTTTGTTCTAGAATGAGCTTGTTATATGCCTTAGATTCAGATGTTTTACGAAGAGCTTTGCTTGCATCCTTACATGCATCATAATATAGCTTATTATAAGCTGATTTATTATCGGAGATTTTAGAGCCTGGAAATTTTTGTTTAAATGTATGAAAACATTGAGCGTGAGATTGAGCGCGAACTTGTTGAAGAGTTTTGTACTCGGATGTTGCCATAAGAGCTTGATGGTAAGATTTAAGTAAAGGATGGTTAAAGTATTTATGACGAACTTTATTAGATGTAGTAGATTTAGATAAAGTATAATTAGTAAGATTAAGTTGTTTTCGTTTTAAATAGCGATTATGTTGATCAATTTTCTTTTCTTCTTTGGTTTGTGGAATGGCGAAAAGAGCTGTTGTGAAAAATAGCGTACATAATAAAAATAACTTTTTCATGATTGTAAAACCTTATGATTTTTTAGAGTATTATATGATTTTACATAGTTTCTGTAGGAAAACAACAAGGCAGAATTGTGGCTGGTAAGTAATTGTACAAGAAAAAGTTGCGCGAGATATAGTGAGTTTGATTGCAATGTAGAATAGCTCGTGGCATTTGTAACGATTGTTTTGATTAAGCTGCTTGGGATAGATAGACGATCCCCGCAGCTTATTTATTTTATTGATATACCCCAACGTTGGTAAGCTACTATGTTTAAACTTAAAAGGGATATTATTTTAATTATTATGCCAACCGACAATAAAATTATTGGATTGAAGTTATATGAATAATATAACCATCCAGACATACCTAATAATACAAGCCCAGTACTATTAATTACAGCTAAGACTTTTGCAGCGTGTTGCGATATAAAAAGCTGTTCGTACGTTATACTTATGTTTTCAAGTAAACTTATTACAAAGAACAATGTAATATGCCAAGCCATGATATTTGTAATGATAGAATAATAAGAAGAATATCCTATGATAATCATGAGTATGATGCTTAATAAGCATAATAATTGAAAATAACGATACGTGACTTCTTTAAAAAAAGATTGTATTGCGGGTAAAGGCATAGAATTCATTGTTGATAAAGCTGCACCAGTTGTAACTCCAATTGTTTTGGATATACATGTATAGCAAAGAGTAATGATATTTGTAAAAAATTTAATGGTAGCAGCTTGTTGAAACCCTAATATATAAGCAAAGAATAAAGTCATGCAATTTGGTGAATACAAAGTTTTGATAATTTGATTGGTATAGTTATAAATTCGTTGCTTAAAAAGAAGATTAAAAGGAATATGAGCGATGGTTGATGTAACCGTTGCAAGCGAATTGTAAAATTGAATCATCTGATACGATACATACCATAATTCTAAGGTCGAAAAAATAATCATTGGTATAAAAATATTATACAACGTTAATTGACCTGTAATAGTAAAAATTGTCCAAACTGTCGCAATATAAGCAAAAAGCATAGAGAGACTTGCGTAAACAATTTGTTTATTTAAAAAAGCTAACTGCATCATGGCAATAATTGTTTTTTTTATACTTTCTACGAAGAATAATAAGCTACATAGTAAAATGATATTTTTATTGCAATATAATTGTATGTTGTGTAAAAATTCTCCTGGGCCATAGAGTAAAGTGTAATAAAGAATACATGCTAAGCTTGCAATCGTAATACTGTGCCAAACAAAATGTAACCAAGTTTGACGAAATTGTTGTTTGCTTTGCGTGAAAATTGAAAAAAATGGCAATAAAGTTTCTTCGAAACCAAAATTGGTAAGAGCAATAATCGTATAAATTAAAGCAAATAAAGTGCTTTGCAAGCCATATAATGTATGCGAAATTACAGAGTAAAGTGTAATTTGGTGCATGAGTAAAGCAATTTTATAAAGAAATGTTGCACTACTATTCCAGGCCAAAGCTTTGATAAATATTTTTTTCATAACAATGCGTCGTAAAAAAGAGTTATAGGTTTAAAAAATATAGTTTTATAAAAAAGTAAAAAGCAATAATTTATGAAACAATCAATACGACTTAGTTTATATTTTTATCTTTTTATAGTCATGTTTTTTACGCAAACAATTGCTTGCGATCAAATTTATAAAGAAATTCCCTTACAGATTCAAGATCAAAAAAATGATCAACAATTATTAGATATTTATACAACACTGCGAATCATTAAGAAAATACATAAAGATCTGGAAGATTATTCTTCTGATGCATTGCCGCTAGAAGATCAAACTTTTCAAGAAGATTGTATGATTGAAATTATTGCAATTTTAGTTGGCACGTATGAAAAAATTGTAGGGGCTACGGTAACTTATTATTTAATGATAAATATGCCTGGGCAACAAAATATACAACATACAATTGCGATAATTATTGCGCAAGATGCCATTAAAATTTTAAATATTTTATCCAAGCGATTATTATCATGTATTTATAGTCAAAAAATGACATGGCAACAAAAAGCTTGGCATTGTACGTGGGTCGTTGGCGTTATTATTCTTATTAAACTTGGGATTGATCAAATTCCGCAACCTTATAAATCTGATAAATCTGATAAAAAAGAAAATATTCCACTTCAGGTATCAGTACAAAATTCAGATTCTCATAAAATTCAGGAGGCTGAAAGTGGCTTTTTACAAGGGAAATTTAATAATTGGAGGTAAGTCTCTTTCAAATACAATCTAATTTCGTTATAATCATCATTAATAATGGAAAATCTCTTTTACTTTTGAAGGTTAAAAGCTTCTTAATGCTAAATGGGAGAGAGTATGTTTTTGTTAAACGAAAAAGTTGTATATCCTGGATACGGAGTCGCAATTATTAATCGATTGGTTGATCGATTAGTACTCAATAAAAAAACGAACTTTTTCGAATTGAAGTTTTATAATAAAGATATGACTGTTCTCATACCAGAAGATAGACTAGAGTCTATTGGTGTGAGAAAATTAAGCACGTTAAAAGAATTAGCACACATGTTTGAAGTTTTGAGTTTATTTGATGCACGTGACATTATCACTGAACATAATGCAAGTACATGGAATAAACGCAATAAAGAATATCAATGCAAACTTCGTAGCGGGCAATTACTGCATATCGCATCTATTTATAAAGAATTACAACTTATTGCCTTAGATAAAGAACTTTCGTTTGGCGAATGTAATTTGTTTAATCAAATTGAATTTCTCTTAATCGAAGAAATTTCTGCAGTTAAACAAAATGAATCAGTAGAAGATATTAGATCGAAATTAAGACAGCCATTTGAATTAATGGAAAAGAAGCTGGCAGCGACAATTGTAATAAAGGCAAGTCATCACCATCGTCAGCAACAAGTTGCGTCATTGTAAGATAATCTTAGAATTGGTATACTACATAAAAAGGAGCTTCATCGCTCCTTTTTTAATGTGTATTGATTATCTTCTCTTTTAAAGAAAGAATAAAAATGAAAAAATTAATAGTTTTTAGTTGTATGACTTTATTTTCTACTCAAATTTTGCCAAGTGGAAGAATGATTGATCAAATGCCTTGTCAGGGAATGGATCGATTTAATATAGTAGAATTAAGTGATCGTTTAGATCGATTAAAAGCTTTAAAACAACGACATGCTCAAGTATCAGGAGTGCATGAAGCTAAAGGATTAAAAGCAGCTTCTGAGCAGCTAGGTGAAACCTTCGAGAACGGTTTTGATAAACTAAATAAGACTTGTGATGACTTAGGCAAATTAAATTATAGTCTTACTGAAAACATTCAAAATCTTATATCAACATACGAATCACAAAAAAATAAAAAAAAGTAAATTGATAAATGAGTTGTAAGGTAGTATGAACAATAATAAATTCGTTATCCTTATTTCCGGGCCTACAGCAACAGGTAAATCTGACTTTGCAACGCAACTGGCTGATGGATTGCCTGTAGAGATCGTTAACGCTGATATTGGGTCATTTTACACGCAGTTGACCATTGGTACAGCAAAGCCAGATTGGCAGTCTTCAAAAATACCACATCATTTTTTTGATGTGATTGATGATACAACCAGTTGGACAGCTCCGCAATTTCGTGAAAAGTTAGAAATCTTGATCCAAGAAATTTGGGCGCGAGGTAATATTCCCGTAATTGTTGGGGGGTCAGCTTTTTATATTCAGGCATTTTTTTATAAAAATCACACACTTGCATTGCCTACAATAGAATTAATCGAATCGCTCGAAGAGCAATCAGCTCAAGAATTATGGGAGCAATTAAATTTGATCGATCCAGATCGTGCAGAAAAAATTGATCCCAATGATCAGTATCGCCTTGTGCGAGCTTTGGCTATTTGGAAAACGCAAGGACAAAAACCTTCAGATTTTCAACCAATATTCGATCCTATCGCCCCATTTTATTTTATGACGCTGACACGAGATCGTAATCAATTATACGACATGATCGATCAACGTGTTCTGCAGATGATGGAAGCTGGTTGGTTGAGCGAAGTGCGATCGCTTGTTGATGATGAACAATGGGTAAACTTTATGCTCAAAAAGAAAATGATAGGTTATGATCTGCTCGCACACTATTTACTTGGCTATCAGTCAGAGCAAAGTTTAGAAGAAATCGTAGTTTTGATTCAGCAACGCACGAGAAATTATGCTAAGCGACAAATTACTTTTTTAAAGAAATTGCAGCATAGCGTGATTGCATCAATGAATAGTGATCAAAGTTATAGTGATTGGCACTGTAAAGTTCAAGAATATAATTTGACTCAAGTTAGATTGAATCAAATTATAGATGATGTGAAAAAAGAAATTTTACAATTTTAACTGATGTGTATGTATAAAAACTGGTTTACTTTGTTATCATAGATGAATCCTATTTGTCAGTGCGCTAAAATATAGAATCTAACTTGACTTTATGTGATCTTAGTTTATAAATAAAGCAGTTATTTAAGTTTCCCAGCCTACGCATTCATCTTTCGTTAAAACTATGGCGGACAGGTCGGCGGGCATGGTGGTGTACAAGCAAGATTCGATAAATTTATCAGAGAATAAAAATCACAATTTTAAAAGTGAGCAAAATTCATGGAAAGATTTAACTCTTTTTCATCCGATCAAATTATTTTAACAAAACGGCAAGCAAGTATGGTTATGGCAAGTATGCTACTGTTTTGTCTTTTTGTTTTTATTATAGGATTTTTTTTAGGTAAACGAACAAGTGTTGATGATTTTTCATCAAAAGTTACCAAAGAAGCTTTGCATGATCAAATTGATTTTCTTTTAACAACGCAATCATTACAATCATCGTCAGAAGAATCGGCTGGTGCAGATGATGTGATTCAAGCAACTATTGAAGCTGAGCCACAACAAGATAAAACTTTTGATATTGTTCCAGATAAACAAGATTTTGCAAAATCAGCAATTTTTACTGCTGAGAAAAATAATCGACCAGAAAACTTCCCTGTTCTTGAAGATAAAAAAACAGAGGATAAAAAAATAAATGAAACTCCCGTAACAGTTCATGTTAAAAAACCTCAATACGCACAATTAATTGGATTTGGAACGAAGCAAGCGGCACAAGCTTTTGTTACTCGTCTTAAAAAACATAATGTACCAGTTATCTTAAAAACAATGATGAGTAAAACAGCATCAGGAAAACAAAGAACTTGGTATCAGGCAATTACGCCAACCTATGATACAGCAGAAGAGTTACAAGCTCAAGTTTCGAAAATTAAACGCCTTGAACACATTCGTGGCAATGATATTAAAACAATGTATGTAAAATAAGAGATCTTTTAAAATATTTCATACGCCCTACGTTTGCTTTGCAAACTCCCATCCTTCGCCAAGGCTTCGGCTGGCACGGCGGGGTGGTTTAAGACATTGTTTCCGGCTGCGCACGTCGTAGCTCGGAGAGCGTAGTCGGGAGATGAGCATAGCGAGTCGTAGGTGTATTTAAATTTTTTAATAAATGACGGAATTAAATAATACGCAACAGCACAAAAAGGATGTTTATGATTACAGAGTTACGAGGCATGCTTAAAAGTCATGTTTATCGAGTTTTTTTATGGGTATTTTTAGCGGTATTGATTTTTGGTGGTATATCGTTTGATTTTAGCGATAACACGCCTTGGGTTATTAAAGTTTATAAAGAAAAATCGACTGAGCTTGATTATCGACAAGCAGTTGCTAATTCACAGCGACAATATGATTATTTAAAAGCTCAAGGTATTAGTTGGCCACGAACAGAATCAATAGAAAAAGAAGTTTTGCGTCACGTGATTACGAACTTTTTAATCCAAAATGTTGGACAAGAGCTTAAGCTTGAAATTCCATCAATGTTATTACAAGATCAATTGCATCAACAGTTGGCAAGCTTGCCAGCTTATTTCTTTGATGCTCAAGGACAATTAAACATTGAAATGCTTGAAAAACTTATAGCGCCACGTTCTTTTGATTCATTGTTGCATGAAATGGAAAATGAAATTAAATCAAATTTATTGTATAGCTTGATTGGCTTAGGTTCATATGTTGCTCAGTTCGAAGTAGCTGCGCAATATACCGAAGAATTTGCAGATAAAACATATTCAATTGCAACTTTTTCATTAAGCAAGGCTTTAGAAAAAGTAAAACAAAAACATGTTTCTGATGATGTGTTAGAATCTTTTTATAAAAAAACAGAACATGGCGATCTTTATAAATCAGTAGAAAAACGTGCGGGTCATTATTGGAAATTTAATTGTAAAGATTATGGTTTAACCGTTTCTAAGTCTGACATTTCTAGTTATTATGATGAGCATAAACAAGCTGATTATTTAGAGCACCCAGCGCAAGTGCAAGTGCATAGAATCTTCTTTGAGCAAAAAGATTCGGAAAAAAATGATGCTCGTGAACAAGCTCAAATAGTTCATGAAGAGTTAAAAAAAGATCCAACATCTTTTGCGGCGGTTGCTAAAAAAATAGCAGCAGCAAAATTATCTTCACAAGGATCTGAAAAAACAGAATTCTTTGCAAAAGATAGTACAAAGTATGATAAAATTTTAGTTGATACAGCTTTTGAACAATTGGCTCAAGACCATGATATTTCAAATGTTATCAAAACAGAAAAAGGTTATGAAATCTTACAACGAGTGTCTCGTAAATCTGCAAAATATAAACCATTGCACGAAGTACAAAGTCATATCGAAGAAAAACTGCTAGAAGAAAAATTTGCAAAACGATTTAAGCAAGATGCTGAGCGCCTTGTTAGCCATGCAAATTATAATAAAGAAGCATTGTCATCTTTTATCGAAAAACGTAAAGGTCATAAAGAGTCAATTGGTTTGGAAGCAAAAACTCCAGGATTGCTTGGAATGCAATTATTCCAAATAGATCAAGATCAATATACAGTCTTTATGAATGGCAAAGAAGGTATTGTGCTGACATGTACACACATACAAAAGAAAGCTTTAAAGCCTTTTTCAGAGATTAAATCAGTTGTTAGTGCAGATTATTACAAAAAACAAGCGCAACAAGAATTGAAAAACATTGCTTTTGATGCAATGAAAGATGCATCTGCAATGAGTTTTGATGATCTTGCTAAAAAATATGATGCGCATGTAGAAGTTGCTCATGCTGTCTATAAAAATGGTCAGCTTGATCAAGCAGCAATTTTACGCCGTCCTGAAGTTGCACAAAAGATCAAGGCTTTACAGTCTGTAGGAGCTATGATTGATGTTGTGGCTGCAGCGGAAAGTTACCTTATTCGTCTCGATGATGTTGCTCAAATCGATGAAAACTTGCTAAAAGAAAAGAAATCAACAATTGAAGCGACTCTTGCAAATAAGGCAAAATATAAAGGCAGGGATAGTTTTATTGCTTCTTTGTATAGACATGCTAAACTAAATAATAAGATAGAAGTTAAAGAGCAATTACTCAAAGATACAAAAGATACATTATTATGAAACAAAAGAATGTAAACGTTGAAGAAGCGGATGTTCGTAAAAAATCCTTAGAAGTAACGTTTGCGCAGATTCACAAGCAGTATGGCAAAGGCTCAGTTATGCTTTTGGGTGATAATCCAGTTGCCGATGTTAAATCGATTTCAACAGGATCATTGCTAATTGATGAGGCAATTGGCGTTAATGGCTTACCTTGCGGACGTATTATAGAAGTTTTCGGGCCAGAATCTTCTGGCAAAACAACCTTAGCATTGCAAACTATTGCACAAGCTCAAAAAGCTGGTGGAATATGCGCATTTATTGATGCTGAGCACGCATTAGATCCAAAGTATGCAGCGAAACTAGGCGTAAATATTGACGAGCTTATTATTTCACAACCCGATTTTGGTGAGCAAGCGTTAGATATCGCCGAAATGTTAATTCGCTCTAATGCTGTAGATTTAATTGTTGTTGACTCTGTTGCGGCATTAGTGCCAAAAGCTGAGTTAGAAGGCGAAATGGGCGACGCACACGTTGGGCTTCAAGCTCGATTAATGTCACAAGCTTTAAGAAAATTAACTTCGATTATTCATAAATCGAATGCAATTTTGCTTTTCATTAATCAAGTTCGTCAAACGATTAGCGGTATGTCATTTGGTCCAAAAGAAACAACCAGTGGCGGAAAAGCATTAAAGTTTTATGCATCAGTTCGCCTTGATATTCGAAAAATTGCTTCTTTAAAGAAAAATGAAGAGCATTTTGGGAATAGAGTTTGTATAAAAGTTGTTAAAAATAAAGTCGCAGCTCCATTTAAGAGCGTTGAAGTTGATTTACTTTTCAACGAAGGAATCAGTAAAGAACTTGAATTGTTGGATATGGCGATAGCTCGTAATATTGTTAAACAAGCAGGGTCGTGGTTTTCTTTTGGGGATGTTAAATTAGCACAAGGTCGCGAACAGGTTTTAAATCTTTTTAAAGAAGATAAAAAAATCTTTGGCGATATTATGGCAAAAGTTAGAGAAACTTTAAAAGTTGTTTAAATATACACAAATAAAGGGTTTTTGATATTGTATGAATGTATAATGTCAAAAATCTTTTATTTGTAGTTGATTTGTGGGAGTTAAATTTACATTGAAGAAAAAATCTCGTAAAAATCTGATTAATGATCAGATTGTCGCAGAAAATGTTCAGGTAATATCTGCAAGTGGTGAAAATCTTGGCGTTGTACCGTTGAAAAAAGCATTAGAACTTGCGCAAGCGGCTCGATTAGACTTAGTTCTTCTTGATGACGACGAGGGAGATGTACCATTAGTTAAGGTTATGGATTTCGGTAAGAATCTTTACGCAAAGAAAAAGAAGCTTGCTGAAGGTAAGAAGAAGCAAAAAGTTATCAAGACTAAAGAGATTAAAATGCGTCCTAAGATTGGGATACATGATTACCAGACAAAACTTAATCAAGGTATTAAGTTTTTACAAGATGGTAATAAGCTTAAAGTTACTTTGACGTTTCGGGGTCGTGAGGTTAACTCTAAAGACGATCGAGGCGTGGAAATGTTTGCTCAAGTAGATCAAACGTTTCTTGATGCGGGCTTACTGAATATAGCACAGGAAAATGATTTAAAAGCAGGGCCTTTCTGGTCAAGAGTTTATTACTTAAAAGCAAAATAGGGTTGCATTATGCCTAAAATGAAAACGAATTCAGCAGCAAAAAAAAGATTTGCTAAAAAAAGCGACAAAACGATTAAATATTCACAAGGATTTCGTCGTCACTTGTTAACAAAAAAAACAACAAAAAGAAAACGTGATTTACGTCAAGGTAAATATGTCGGAAAGTCTGATATTAAACGCGTTTTAAGATTATTGCCATATTAAATTATATAAAAAATTAGGGATTTGAAACATGTCAAGAGTTAAACGTGGGATACACGCTAAGAAACGTCATAAACGTTTATTAAAACAAACTAAAGGTTATTACGGACAGCGTAAAAACGTTTTCTGTCGTGCAAAAGAAACATTAATGCGTGCTTGGGCGTATGCTTTCCATGGTAGAAAATTAAAAAAACGTAACATGCGTAGTTTGTTTATTGTTCGTATTAATGCGGCAGTAAGACAATTCGATATGTCTTATAGCGTATTCATTTCAAAATTGAATAAATCTAACATTGTTTTAAACAGAAAAATGTTAGCGCAAATAGCGGTTTTTGAACCAGCTGTGTTTGCAAAAATTGTCCAAGTTACAAAAAATTAATCAAGTCTTGACGTGGCTAATTTATTAGTATTACACTGTCACAGAAATTGGTTTATTTTGTAAACGTACACAAGACAAAGGAGAGTGTAATGGGAACAATGCCTGCGAACAAAAATGAGCAAAATTTGCAAGAAAACTATAATTTGAATCTAACTCTTTTGGAAGAAAAGGTTATTCGTTTAGTTGATATGGTCAAAAGCCTAAAATTATCGAACCAATCTTTGCAAGAAGAGAATCAAATGCTAAAGCATCAACTGATGAAGAGCGAAAGTTCTTTGGTTGCAGAAACTAAAGATCTTGAAGAGCTAAGTCAGGAAAAAATGATGACAAAAATGATCGTTGACGATTTAATTAAAAGCATTGATTCTTTAGTTGATCAAAAGGAATAAGTTGGAATCAGGATTAAAAAAATATCGCGCTCATGTTTTTGGAGACACTTATGCAATCATAAGTGACGAAAAAGAAGCTCTTATTTTAGAGGCAGTAAAAATTGTTGATAGTACTATGCGTGAAATAGCAGATGCTTCTCAAGCTGTTGATCCCAAAAAAATTGCTGTATTAACTGCTTTAAAAATTGCTACAAGAGCATTACATGTCGAAGCTGTTATGGAGCAAGAAAAACGCTTATCAAGTCGAATAATGAATGTTCTTGATAGAGAAGAAGCTATTTTATAAGCTGAACTGTCAAAAAAAGTTTAATGTGTTGTTTTATAATAATAAGCCATGAGGATTATCCTTTTTGGCTTATTGTTTTTTGAAATATAGATAAAAGTTTTTTGAAAGCAGATTAATACACCTACGATTTGATCTCGCTTTATCTTCGGAAACAGAGGTGGCGGCGGCCACAAAACGCTTTTAAAAAGGCGAAATAGAAACGCTGAAAGCGGATCAATTAGTTCCGCCGGACTCAAGATCCCCGAAGTTTGCAAAGCAAACGAAGGGCTTAATCATACGATATTAATATGTATGAAGGTTATAAAATATAAAAACAGTATACAAGATTGATGAACAGAAAATAGGAATATAAATGGTAGCAATAATATTGATTGCAGGAATTCTTACAATTATTGCGGGCGTACTTTTATTATATTTTGCTCAACAAAGAATGTCGAAAGCTCATGAGCTTTTAGAACAATCTTCTGAAAAGTGGAAAAATGCGAAGCGCAATATAGAAAATGAACGTAAAGAATCTCATCTGAAAATAAAAGATGAACTTTATGCAAAACGTAAAGAATTTGAATTCGAATTAAAACAAGAAAAAATAGAGCACGATCGCTATCTTGAAAAAATGAATCAAAAGTTTGAAGGCTTTGCAAAAAAAGAGCAAAGACTTGATGACTTGCGCGTTGAATTGCAACAAAAAGAACGCGAAGTTTTAAAAATGAATGATATTGTTCGTGCAAGTGAAGCAAAATTAAAAACTTTGTACGATGATCTTATTTTAAAACTTGAACAATTAAGCAACATGACTCGCGAAGATGCTAAACGTGCTTTAATTGCAACTTTAGAAGATGAAGTTAAACACGTTAGTGAAAAATGGATTCAAAAAGTTGAAGCAGAAGCTCGTGATACTGCTAAAAAACGTGCCGCTGATATTACCGTTACCGCAATGCAACGTTATATTGCAGATCAGGTAACAGAAATTACATCGGGCGTTGTTCATCTTCCTAATGAAGAGATGAAGGGCCGTATTATTGGTAAAGAAGGTCGCAATATTAAATCGTTAGAAATGGCGACTGGTATGGAATTTGTTATTGGAGATACTCCAGAAACAATCACGATTTCAGGATTCAATCCAATTCGTAGAGAAATTGCTAAACGATCTTTAGAACGTCTTGTACAAGATGGTCGAATTAATCCAACTCGTATCGAAGAAACTGTTGCGAAATGCGAAGAAGAGATTGATGAATTGATTCAAGAATACGGTAAAAATGTTATTTTAGAATTCAATTTACAAGGTATTCATCAAGAAATTATTACCTTACTTGGTAAATTACATTTTAGAACAAGTTATACTCAAAACGTTTTACAGCACGTCAAAGAAGTTGCAGTTTTTTCTCGCATGATTGCAGAAGAATTGGGACTAGATGGCAATATTGCTTTTCGAGCAGGTTTGCTACATGATATTGGTAAAGCGGTTTCAGCAGATGTTGAAGGCCCTCATGCCCTTGTAGGTGCTGATATTGCACGACGTTGTGGAGAATCTGATGACGTCGTTAACGCTATCGCAGCTCACCATGAAGAAGTTCCTTACAAAAGTATTTATGCTCCAATCGTAGTTATAGCAGATACAATTTCAGCTTCTCGTCCTGGTGCGCGTCGCGAAACATTCTCTGCCTATATCAAAAAATTAGAAAAGTTAGAAGAGATTGCAAATTCATACAGCGGTGTAAAAAAAGCGTATGCATTGCAAGCTGGTCGAGAAATTAGAATCATCATCGAAGAAGATCAATTGGATGATGAAAGCACTGCAATGTTGGCTCGTGATATTGCAAAGCGAATTGAAGAAGAAATGAGTTTCCCTGGTCAGATCAAAGTCAGTGTGATCAGAGAAAAACGTGCGGTAGAATACGCGCGATAATTAGTTTTTAATAAAAAAAGGTCCTTGGTGTACATTGAAACACCAGGGACCTTTTTTTAAATTAACTTGTTTTATAGAATTACAATTTTATAATTGTGTGATGTCATTGTAAAAACATTATAAGGGAAGAAACTATGAAAAAATTAGCGTTAGTATTGTTGTTAAG
>Ga0208373_1002176_pt1 | contig 22546 bp, 19 predicted proteins | sample RifOxyC2_FD_184036 | JGI IMG/M metagenome (GOLD analysis project Ga0208373, IMG submission 184036) | Soil microbial communities from Rifle, Colorado - Rifle Oxygen_injection C2 (SPAdes) | ecosystem: Environmental > Terrestrial > Deep subsurface > Rock core/Sediment | place: Rifle, Colorado... | reverse complement strand
CTATTATCTGTGGGATAAGTTATTTCGGGAAAAAGGAATATTGGCTGTCGCGGCCTACTGGTGGGCCAATTTGGGGGATTTGCTGGTAGTGTTTTTTTCGCTAATATTAGGCAAAAATAGTCCGAGTTTTTTTTGGTGGCACGTGATTGGTTATTGGAAAATTTTATGGCGGAAAACAGTATAAATTTAAAAAATAAAAAATTGGCGCTATTTTTTACCTACGGCGTGAGTTTGGATTTGTGGGAGAAACGTGGGTTGTTGGGCAGGGAGATCAAATTATACCAACGACTTGGTGAAAAATTCGGTAAAATTTATTTTATTACCTATGGTCGTGGTGATGGGCGATTTGCTGATATGTTGGCGCCGTACAATATTATGGTATTGCCCAAGAAATCTCGTTTACCAAATTTTATTTATTCGCTGTTGATTCCGTTTTATTATCGACACGAATTGAAACAATGTGATTTTTACAAAACCAATCAGATGCTCGGTAGCTGGAGTGCGGTGATCGCGAAGTGGTGGTTTGGCAAAAAACTGATTGTGCGTACGGGCTATCCTTTGAGTATCAATGCCCGCAAGGAAAATCTTTTGAAATATTTATTATCCAAACTTATCGAACGCATAGCGGCGCCGGCCGGTGATATACTGGTGGTCGCTACCGAGATCGAAAAAAAATATTTCGCCAAGTATGCGGACAAAATTCGAGTGATCCCCAATTTTGTGGATACGGATTTATTCCGGCCGATGCCGGAATTGAAGAGTACGAACAATATCAAAATTGTTTTGTTTGTTGGTCGTTTGTCACCAGAGAAGAATTTGAAAAATTTGATTTTGGCGATGGCGGACAATGCGACAACGCGATTACAGATTATTGGTTCAGGAGAAGAACGCGATTCGTTGGAATTATTGGCCAAACAAAATCATGTACTAATAGAGTTTATTGGCAATGTGGCGCATGATAAACTGCCGGAATATATCAATCGCGCCGATTTATTTGTTTTGCCGAGCCTGTACGAAGGCAATCCCAAAGTTTTGCTCGAAGCCATGTCGTGTGGCGCGATGGTGTTGGGCACAGATGTGCGTGGTATAAATAATATTATTCTTGATGGGGCGAATGGATTTTTGGCTATGGGCACATCTGTTGGGTTGCGCGAAAAAATTAATCGGTTGTTAGCCAATCTTTTGTCGGAAGAATCAATAAAAATTAAAACCAATGCGCGTCAGTGTATTGTTGAGGATAATAGTTTGGATAAAATTACTCAGTGCGAATTGTTAAATTTTTAATTGTAAAAAATATGGGTATTGGCTTGCATAAAATCGAAAATCATATCGATGGTTTTAAGGAGGAGATCAAAATGGCGTCATCCAGCTCTCCGCGGACATTTTTTAATTGGTTTGATGATTGCGGTGGTGATGTTTATGATAATTTTTTGTCTGGCAAATGCGAGTTTATTTTATACATATTGACACCGCTCCTCGGTTTGTTAAAAAAACCAGCCGATAAAGTGGTGCTTGAAATTGGCTATGGTGGTGGGCGATTGCTTGCGGCGGCTGCCGAAATATTTAAAACTGCGGTTGGAGTTGATATTCATGAAAATTCTGATCTGGTGTCACAAGAATTGAAGAGGAGATGCGTGGAAAATTTTCAGCTTTTACAAAATGATGGCAGGCATATTCCAGTTGGCGATTGTGAAGTGGATCTTGTTTATTCGAATATTGTTTTGCAGCACGTCGAAAAGATTGATATTTTTGAGAGTTATGTCAAAGAATCGTTCCGTGTATTAAAGCACGATGGATATGTTGTATTGTATTTTGGGAGGTTGTTCACTTTTTCGTTGAATACGAAATCAAGTCTGTTGTATGCGATCGACACTTTGCTCGAAAAGATATGTTTTCGAGGTTATAAAGAAATTTTCACGAGAGTAAATGTCACGAATCTTAAAATTACCATGAATTATGCCCAATCAGTGTGTGAAAAGGTCGGTTTTTCGGTTGTCGGACATGGTGTCTCGCGCAAGATTCCGAGTTTGCGTTATGGTGGCCAAAATTATTTGGTATTAAAAAAGATTTAGTTGATTATGCTAACTAAACAAATAATCCGAACCGCAATTTTATGCAAAGACATTGTTAGAAATTTTTGTTTACATGATGATTTGGTATATGTTGTGGAATCGGCGGATTGGGCCATTATGGCCGATGGGCGGGGAATCGTTAATAATTTGAAGAGTCTGCTAAAAGGACATATTTCTACCACTCCTATTGGCGCTAGCCACAAAATACTCCATTTCGGCTCTTTCAACACCATGATTGATCGAAGTGGTTTTAAATATTATAGTAAAAACAATCGTGTCGTGTTGACGTGGTATCATGTTGTCCCCGACGATCCGCGCGTTAAGTTTGTCTCTGAATTAAATAAATGCGTCGATACGATTCATACTTCTTGTAATTTGACCGCTTCCCGGTTGGTTGAATTGGGGTTGGAAAAGAAAAAAATAAAATTGATACCATTGGGTATCGACTTGGAGATGTTTAAGCAATTCGACACTTCCCAACGTCAATTATTTAAAAAATCCATTGGTTTGCCGGAGAATAAAATTATAATCGGTTCATTTCAAAAGGACGGCAACGGTTGGGGCAATGGTGACACGCCGAAATTGATTAAAGGGCCGGATGTTTTTTGTGATGTCGTAGAGCGATTGTCAAAAACATATCCTATCCACGTTTTGCTGACCGGTCCGGCACGTGGTTATGTTAGAAATCGTCTTACAGCGGTTGGCATTCCATTCACTCACCATTATCTGCAAAATTATCATGAGATAGTGAATTATTATAATGCGCTAGATTTGTATTTGATTACCGCGCGAGTGGAGGGTGGGCCGAAGGCGGTTCTTGAATCCATGGCTTGTGGTGTGCCTTTTGTGTCTACCGCGGTTGGAATGGTGCCGGACATGGTAGTGGACGGCGTCAATGGTTTGGTAGCGGCGAACACAGACATTGAATTATTGGCTAAAAAGGCGCAAATGATTTTGGATGATTCGTTATTTAGAGATAGAATGGTAAGCAACGCTTTGGAAACAGTCAAAGATTTCGACCTAAAGCTTATTGCTAGGCGGTTTTTTTCTGAGATATACCAACCATTGATCAATAAATAATTTTTTATGAGTCTGAATAGTCTTTCTATTATTATCCCGGCTTATAATGAAGAGGTATCAATTGGAAATACTATTAAAGATGTGGTGAATAATGCCGCGCAATTTTGTAATAATTACGAGGTGATCGTAGCTGACGACGGCTCTAGTGATGGCACTGCCGCCATCGTCAAAAAATTTGCCGACATGTATCCGGTTCGATTTTTGGCGAATAGTTGTAATACCGGCAAAGGTGGAGCGGTGAGAAGAGGGGTTGCCGCGGCGTCAAAAGACTATGTGTTGTTTATGGATGCGGATAATTCGGCGCGTTTGCTTGAGGTGGCTAGATTTTTACCGTTTATCTCCGATCACGATATTGTTGTTGGCTCACGACAATTGTCCGGAGACAATATTGATCGCGCTGAGTATAAACATCGACAATTGATCGGCCAGTGTTTCAATCGTTTGGTGCGTTTCATTCTCGGTCTAAAATTTTATGATACTCAATGCGGTTTCAAACTGATGTCATTATCAGCTGCGCGTCGGGTGTTTGGGTTAATAAAAGAAACCGGTTTTGCTTTTGACGTGGAGTTGTTGTATATCGCCAATCGGTTGGGGTTAAAAATTAAAGAAGTCGGCATTAGTTGGTTCCGATCGGATACGAAAAGCAAAGTTAAATTATTGAAACATAGTATCGCCATGTTCTGGGCGCTTTTGGCGATCAGGTATCGGTGGTATAAATTGTAAACGAAGTTTGAGATTCGTTATGAATATAATTTTTAAATACAGAGTATTTTTATTTTTAGTGGTAGTGCTATCGAGTGTTTTTGTTTTTCGATATAGCGCCATTCATTATAGTTTGCCGGATGGCAGTGTTTTTGGTCATACTCGTTCGTATTTCCAAGATGAAGAGGCGGTGGTGGCGGATACGGCGCGTTTGATAATGGCGGTCAAAAGTAATCCGCTCAACATTTTCGATCCCGGCCCCACCGTGTATCCGATTTTTAGTGATTTATTGAGTTTTTTTCCATTGGGCATAAGTTATTTCACCAAATATCGCCATGTTGATATTAGCCAAGCTTTTCACGCTTCGCCACAGGCCCAAGCAGTATTTTATTCCTTGATTGCTTACAGTGGGCGTCTGATTTCTTTTGTGGCTGCGTTTTTTAGTATTCTATTATTTTATAGTATCGGATTGCGACTCGGAGTCCACCGGCGCATAATGTTTTTTTTGGCGTTTGTCTATGCTTGGATGCCAGTGGATATTTTGATGTCGGTCGAAGCGAAGTCTAATTCACTCATGAATCTATTGCTTTTGATGGTGCTGTACTTGTGTATATTGTGGCTAGAGACGAATCGACATAAATATTTATTGTGGGCCAGTTTTTTCGTAGGGATGGCGACGGGCACGCGCCTCAACGGGGTATTGGGGGGGGTGATGATAGCCGCCTCCTTGTTGTTTTATTACCAGAAAAATGTTTTTGTATTTTTCCAATCTCGACGAAATTGGTGGATTTTTGCTTGTCCGGTTTTGGGCTTGCTGTTTAGCTCGCCAAATTTTGTTTTTCATCCGGGGTATATTGCCCGGATGTGGTCTCGGTCGGGTTCTGGGAGATTGATTTATTCACTGCAGGTTGGTTGGTATGATATCATCGAAAGTGTGAGAATGATTTCCGGCGGTTGGATTTGGGGATTTCTTTTTGTCGCCGTTTTTATTTTTAGCCTGTGGATTTTATTTAAAACGGCGGATCCGAAGCAGAAAATATTAGCCATTTGGTTTATTTTTTATTTTTTAATATTTACGCAAACTGCCGCGCCGATTATCCGCTATGCTTATCCGCTTTTGCCACTATGGTTATTATTATTTGCTTTAGTATTGCGGATTATTTGGAATAAAAAAGTTTTTTGGATGAAAATGGCGACTGTTGTGGTGCTATCTGTTTGGGGCGTTTACATTTTATTATTTGGTGTGGCCTATATCAAGTTGCTTAGCGAGCCGACGTTATTTTCAGAGGCTAATAAATATGTTGAAAAAAATATTCCAACAGGTAGTACTGTTGGGACTTATTACAATGAGGCATTTTATGATCGAGTTCCGATTGATTATCAAAAGTATCAGATATTTTCCTGTCGAGATTTGGAAGAGGGAAAATACAATACTGAGGATTTTAATTTCAGACCGGATTTTATTGTCACACAAGAAAGTGGTGATATTTGTCTGGATAAAGTATTCCATTATCAGCAATTTTATCATAAAACAGCTTCATTTTCTAAAGATGTCAGAATCGGGTTGTTTTTGTTTCGCCCGGGAGGTAGTGGTGCTTATGTGCCAGCCACAGTTGCGATTTATGAGAAAAAATGATAGTATATCCAATATTATTTTTTTAGTTAATAATTAAGAGCTAATTAATTGCAATATTTATGTTTTCCAATATATTTCGACTAAAGAAAAAAATATATCAATGGCTAGAATTTGTGGCTCATAGTGCGACATTGCAGAGAATTGTTGGTTTTTTGGCAGACAAAAAAATTATTAGTAAACGAAATAAGTATTTTAACTATATACTCAACAGTAACGATTATTTTTTTAAACGCAGAGTCGCCATGTCTGGCCCGATGAGTGCGACCCTAAACGTCACCAATATCTGCAATTATCGCTGTAAATTTTGCGAGATACATTATTTCTATAAATTTGCCAAAGAACAAAGCGGCCAGGTGTTCGCCAACGATCTAACAGTGGCAGAATTAAAACAACACCATGATTGGTTAAAAAATATATTCAATTTAGAGTTGTCGGGGGCTACGGGTGAGCCTTTTGCGAACCCGCATTTTTTAGAGATTGTTAAATATTTGAAAACTACCTATCCGGGTATGATTTTGACCGCCACCACCAATGGCTCAATGATCACTGAGGCGGTGGCCGACGAAATAATTAAAAATAAATTCGATTTTCTGCTGTTTTCGGTACATGGTGGTAATGCTGATACTTATAAAATGTTGCAAAATGGAGATCTGCACAAAATTTTGTTTACCTTGAAAATGCTTTCTACCAAGAAAAAACAATATAGTGCTCGTTCTCCTCGTTTGGCAATTAATTTTGCTCTCCACAAATTAAACGTTGACAGTATATTTAATTTGATCGACAAAGTGAAGGAAATGGAATTGGATCTCGATTATATTCATGTTCAGCATTATTATGATGGGCGTAACGATATGGACTCTGTCGGGGGCGGTCAACCTATTTCGTATTATTTTGACATTGAAGCCGGTAATAAAAAATTAGATGAGATTTACGCGTACGCCCGAGAGAAAAATGTTGCTTTGTATCCCAAGAAACCGCTTTATTTGAATGTGACCCCGCCAGAGGGGGGCGTACAGCAATCATGCCGAGAGCCGTGGCGTTGTTTCAAAATTAAGGGCTGTGTAGAAGAAAATGGCAAGGTGTACATTGGAGTTTGTAATCGGATTATTCTGTTCAAGCTTGATACCCAAAAATTTTATGCGCAAGGGGGTAAGTTTGAAGATATTTGGCAACATCCGGTATTGCAATATTTGAGACAAAATGTAGGCGCTACCGCCATCTGTCAATTTTGTCTCGATCCGAAGACGGTCGCACGGCGATGTTTGAATAAAAAGGAATATGCCAATTTACGCGATCAGGCTGTGCAGCGTTTTTTTCAAGAATGTCGAGCAGGAACTGCGACGATGCTGGAAATACCAGGGTTGGAATTGTTGGAGCGCAATCCGTATGAGTTTTCTGATTAATGCTAACTGGGTGTGGCAGGGGCTTGAAAAAAAATGAAAAATAAGGTAAGATTACCACTGCTATTTGCGGAGTTATTTTTTGTATAATAAGTCGGTATTTTCAACCTGTTTAGAAGTAAATCTATGTTGGATAGAAAACAATTGGTGTATCTGAAACAAGCATGGATATTTATCAAAAAATATCGTGCTTTGTCTATCCTGATAGTTGTTTTTTCACTGATAAGCACTCTGTTTGACGGTTTTAGTTTGGGTACATTGGTGCCCATTTTTAGCCAATCGTTTTCCTCGGGCGGTCAGTCGTCTTTTTGGTGTATTAAATCAATCGGTTGTTTGACCGATCTCGTCGGCGGATATAGCCAAAGCACTATTTTTATTATTTTAGCTGCCGTATTATTGGTAGCGATTTGGCTAAAGAATATCTTTCTTTATTTCACCAATATAAGTATCAATAAAATAGCGAATCTTATCAAACGCGATTTGCAAAATAATTTATTTTATAATCTCACTTTGGCAAATTTGGACTTTTTTATCAAAGCCAAATCCGGGCAAATGATTAGTAGTATTTATACTTTCACCGATAATGCGGCTAATTTTATTTATTTGTTTATAAATATTTTTGTTTTAGCCTGCCGTTTATTTTTCTACGTCATATTATTGTTTATAATTTCTTGGAAAATCACCATTGTGGGCCTGTTGGTGGGGTTGGTAATATCACCGCTAGCGATGCTTTTTCTTTTGAAAGTTAGGCGAGCCAGCATCGCCATTACTAATAGCATTTCTTATTTATTTGTTTACATTTCCGAGATATTTTATCATATTCCGTTGATTAAAATTTTTAGTACTGAAGATAGAGAAAATGGTAAATTTCGCGACAAGACCGACCAGTTGATTCAAAATGATATCAAAATGGCCAAAATTAAGTGTATGTTTAGTCCGCTAGCTGAAGTAGCGGTGATGTCCGTGGTTTTTTTGGGTTTGATCGGATTTTCTATTTTTTCTCATCTCAACATTCAATACTGGACTCCATTCCTAATTGTTTATGTAATAGTGTTTTTTAAGTTATTTGCGCAATTACAGCAATTTATCGCGGCTGCCTCTGAATTATTTCAACGCATCGAACCGTTCCGGGTTTGTAATCAATTATTATCTGATTCGGGCGCGTCAGTGGCGCCAATTGGAAATAAGACTGTCGGAAACTCGGTAAATGAGATTGAATTTAAAAATGTTTGCTTTGGTTATGATCCGGGGTCGTTGATATTGAAGGACGTTAGTTTTAGATGTAGTAAAGGCGACAAGATAGCCATTGTTGGCACGACCGGTAGCGGCAAAACAACCATCGCCAATCTTTTGGCTGGCTTGTATTTTCCGCTATCCGGACAAATTTTAATCAACGGCATTGATTTGGTGGAATTAAACCAGTCGGCTTGGCATCGTCAAATTGGTTTTGTTATGCAAGATAATTTTATTTTATATGAGACCTTTAGAAATAATTTGACATACGGTTTAGACAATGTCAGTGTGGATGATTTAGAAATGGCGGCGAAGCTGGCCAAAATCCACGATTATATAGTTTCTCTGCCAAACGGATATGATACGGTTTTGAGTGAACGAGGGTTGAATTTATCCGGTGGACAAAAACAGCGGTTATCAATAGCGCGGGCGATTTTACGAAAACCGTCCTTGTTGATTTTGGATGAGGCTACTAGTTCGTTGGATAATGAGACTGAACGTTTAGTTCTTACTGATTTGTTAAATACAATGTATAATGGGATAACGATTATGATCGCTCACCGTCTTTCAACTGTGCGCAGTGCGGACAAAATAGTGGTGTTGGAAGATGGACAGGTGGCCGAGCAAGGTAGTCATGACGAGTTGGTCAACAAACAGGGGATTTATTATTGGCTTTATCGTTTGCAATCAGGAACGTGAGGATACTTTAAATTGGATAAAAGTTTTATTTATAAAAAAGTATTGAGTTAATATGAAAATATTTCAATTGGATCAAACGCGAGAGCAGTATTTCAAAACACAAATAGATAGATGCAATACAAAATTTTCTTTTTCTAAAGTTTCGTCCCGTGATGTTAAAAAATATTATGACATAATTTTAAATCATAAAAAATATTTAAATAAAAATAACACAATAGGCCCTGTGGTATGTATGGGTACGAGGAAAGGAAGGGAGATCGATTTATTTAGGGTTGGAAAGTTGAGATGGTTGTCTTGGTTGGTTGGTTGTTTTGAAATAAATTTTCAGTATCCCCGCTCACTGCTTTTTTTCCTTTATTCGTTCGTAAGATCATCCGTAAAAAATATGATTGAGTCAAGTGTTGTGGGTGTTGAGATCAATCCACGTTCAGAAAGAAAGGATGTTCTTATATGTTCGTTTGATGATTTGCCGGCAGATTGGTCGAAAAAATTTGAAGTTTTATTTTCTAATTCGTTTGACCAATCTCAATGTCCTCACAAAACAGCTGACGCATGGAAAGCGGTACTAAGGGATGGGGGGTATTTTATAATTTGTATAGCAGATGATGCGGAGCCGACCGAAACTGACCCAGTCGGTCTTTTGACTGTAGAGGACGTGAAAAGTTTGTTTAAGTGCGAGGTGGTTTATTATTCTAAATATGGCAGCAGGGCAGGTTATTCAGAAATAATATTATATAATAATATTATTTAGTACGGTTAACTTATGTGCAAAAAAGTTGGCTTGATAATTTGGAAATTGCCGATGTTAAAAGCGTATGCCCCGGTGATGCGAGAGTTGTTGGCGCGTGAGGTAGAGATTTTTTTGTTAGTTATTCCTCTCCCGAGTGGAATAGTTTCTAGAGATTTAGAAGGGCAAGCTTTGACAGATTTCAATGAAGAATTTTTTCAAGACAAACTCCGTTGTCTTTGGTGTTCTGGTGTTGATCGTTTCCCCAACATGATTAAGGACAATAGTATAGATTCTTTGCTGATTACTGATTTTTACAAAGACACATTTGCTGGTATTATTGATGAATTATATAGACAAAAGGTAGAAATATTTTGCCTCCAGTGGTATGCGGATTTGTTGGCGTTGGATGGAGAGTTGCTTAAGTATATTAAGAAAATATTTGTTTATAGTGATTACTATACCGATATATTTATCCAGAGTGTATTTAGTGACACAAAACAAACGATGGATAAGTTATTGGTCGTAGGTAATCCGTTGTATGATTGTGTTGTGGACATTAAAAATAACAAAGAATTGATATATCAGAAATATCACCTACCACTTGATAAAAAAGTTGTGTTGATGACGACTCAGCACCTGCCGTATTTTGCGTCATTTGGTCGTATTTGGTTGGCATTGAGAAGCGCAATGAAGCTTGATTTTGATAGTTTTTTTAAAATAATTTTTGCTCCCAGTTTTAAACAAATTTTTCAGTCTATAAAAAAATGGTGTGAAGACAACGAGGCGATTTTGATAGTAAAAAGTCGGGCTAAACACGATGAGCCGAATTATGTAAAAAAAGGAGCAGACATATTTTTGACAGATAATAGTCAATGGTATCCGGCTGTTTCGCTTGAACTATTGTCTGTCGCCAACTTATGTATCGGGGTTTGGAGCGCCTCGGTGATAGAGGCCGCTTACTCTGAAGTGTATAATATTACGATTTCGCCGCCAAGTTTTTCGATGCCAAATGATGCGCCCAATAATCGTTTTCTTAACAAAGAGTTATTTGCTAATCGTGGGGTGACTGAGTGTGTTCGGTACGACGAGGTATCGTCTTTTCTGAAAAGTCATCGGTTGAAGGATTTTAAAATGAATGAAGAAAACAGGAAAGAATATTTGGCTAAGTTTGCCGGACCGACAGATGGGCTAGCCTCCAAGAGAATTGTGGATTATATTTTAAATAACTAAATATGAATGATGCCAGTCTAGTTTTTGCCGGTTTTATCACAGTGCGCACCGGCTCGACACGTCTCCCGAATAAATGGGATCTTAAAATTGGCGGTCGTAGGATGATCGAGCATATCATCGATCGGACAAAATTGATTCGAGGGATGGACAAAATTATATTATGTACCTCGACTGATTCAGCCGATGATATTTTGGAACAGATTGCCAATGATAATCACATCGATTGTTATCGAGGATCGTTAGAAGACAAATTGGCCAGGTGGAAAGGGGCGGCGGAAAAATTCGGTGTAGACTATATCGTGACGGTGGATGGTGATGATCCTTTTTTTGGCACCGAACTTCTAGAGGCGGCGATAACACAGATGAAAAATGACCCGTGTGATTTTTTGGCGGTTCCAGATGGATTGGTGTGCGGTGGGGCGGAATTTTGTTTTAGCGTACCTGCGTTAAAAAGGGTGTGTGAAATCAAAGATACCAGTGATACGGAAATGATGTGGGTGTACTTTATCAAGACAGGCCTTTTTAAAGTGAGAGATTTGAAGGTTGAGGATAAGATTTACTTCAATGATTACACCAGGTTGACCCTTGATTATATTGAAGATTTTAATTTTTTTGAGCGCGTATTTGAAGAATTTCATGCCGACAAGAATAATATTCCTTTGAAATCAATTTTGGAATTATTGGAACGTAAACCGGAAATCGCAAAAATTAATTATTTTCGCCAGCAAGAATTTTTGGACAATCAAAAGAAAAAGACTAAACTCGTTTTAAAAACTAATCTTTAATTATGGCTTTACTAAATAAAGGATGGCGTTATAGTGGTAATGAATTAAATTATGTTAAAGAAGTGCTAGATTCTGGCTTTGCTGCCGCCACTTCCGGCAGTATGAACAAGCGTTTCGAAGAGGCTTTCGCTCAAAAAGTGGGTGTTAGGTATGCGATGACATTAAATTCTGGCACCTCCACACTCCATTCGGCGTTGGCGGCTTGTGGAGTGGGGCCGGGCGATGAAGTGATTATACCGGCGTTGACAGTGGTTATGTGTGGGTATGCCGTTTTGTATGCTGGCGCTACTCCGGTGTTTGCTGATGTTGATGCCAAAACTTTTTTAATTGATCCGGCCGACATAGAAAGAAAAATTACTTCACGCACCAAGGCTATTATGCCGGTGCATCTATATGGTCAGGTTTGCGATATGGATGCAATCATGCAAATCGCCCAAAAACACAATTTGAAAATAGTTGAAGATTGCGCAGAAAGTTTTATGGCTACCGACGCGCAGGGCAGGCTGTGCGGTACTATCGGCGATGCGGGCAGTTTTTCGTTGGAGAATTCTAAACATATCTCTACCGGTGATGGGGGGGTACTCATCACGAATGATGAGTCTTTGGCAGAGCGGATGAGAAAATTTGCCGGAATGGGGTTCAAAAATATTCAGGCTGGCAGTGGCCAAGTGCGTCGCAGTAAAGATGTTTTTCAGAATCCGAGCTACTTACGGCATGATACTTTTGGTTTTAATTATCGGATGACAGAGGTGGCGGCGGCAGTTGGTATGGGGCAGTTGGAAAGAGCGGACATGTTTGTGTCTTTGCGCCGTCGCGCCGGTTTGGGTTTTCTGCAAGTGATTCAAGAGACCGGTTGTGATTGGTTAGTACCTCAATACACCCCTTCAGGATATGTAAATACTTACTGGACTTTTGCTTTGCAGTTCGAAGGTAAAGAAAAGCGAGGAATTGAGTGGGCGGATTTTAGAAAAAAGTATTTGGAATTGGGTGGTGACGGTATTTATTCCGCCTGGGCGTTGGTGTACAACGAGCCGATCATTCAAATGCTTGGCAAAGAGGGTAAATTTTTTCCCGGTTTGGATACCAAGCAGGGTGGACAATTTATGGGTATGTGTGATAATGTACAATGTCCAAATGCCGAGTCTTTACAGCCCAAAATGATGCATTTGCCCACCAATCAGTTTAGTGAAGAGGAAATTTTGATCAAAATGGAGGCGTTGCGAAAAACTATCCAATTTTTCAGTTAAGAATTATGAGTGTGACCCAATTCGATGGACAATCAGCCGCTGTACCAGAATTGGAATCAGAATTGGTTCCATTTACACCAAATAGTCACAGTAAATTCAAAATCGAATGGAATAGTGTTAATAATCAAGAATCTGATAAATTACTGGAAATTTTTGGCAGATATTATGATTGCGGCCAAGCCGCATCCATTGAGCACGTGGGCGAATGGGAGAAAATGAGCAATAATTATAAAGTGAAGCTTGCGGATGGAAATTATGTATTGTTGCGCAGGCATATTCAATTACGCGAACAGGTACAAATTAATTTTTTAAATAGCATTTTATCTCATCTGTCTGCGAAAGGTGTAAAAGTGCCAGTTGTCATATCGACAAAATACGGGCAAAATGAAATTTTGGTTGATTCGAATCATTATCAGGTTTTTAGTTTTATTGCCGGTGATCATTTTCGAGGAGATGAAATAGAATTGAAAGATGTCGCTGTCAATATTGCATCACTACATAAAATTTTAGCGGAAATGCCAGTGAGCCATGATGAGGAAATGTGGAAACAGCCATTACTGCCGGCTTGGAACAGAGAGGGGTGGAAAAATATTTTTGAAAAAGTAAATTTTTTAGAGGATGATGTATCCAAAACGTGTCATCATTATCGGGAGTTGATTGAATTTTGGTTGGCAAAAGTGGAATGCGGTCATAAAGACATTTCGTCGTTATCTTTACAACCAATTCATGCCGATTTGCATCCGCAAAATACTATTTTTTCAAATAGAAAATTGGTGGCAATGCTGGATTTTGAGAGCGTGCGAGTGGATTCCGTTATCAGAGATTTTGGCAATGCTATGCATCGGTTTGTCAGACAGTATGTAGTCAATTCCAGTGGATCGTGGCGAACTACTTTGCCAGTAGGCTTAAAAATATTTTTTGATGCTTATTCAACAATTAATCCCCTGGACAAACGGGAATGCAAGTTTGTGTCTGTGCTCATAGCCGATGAATTACTACGAAAATTGTTCAAGGACATAACCTTGTATTTTCAGGGGTATCAAGGTAATATAGATAAACGAGAATTGATTAAAAAATTGAATTTATTGAATGAAGTTTCGTTGATACAAACATATTTTAATCCTTAAAATTATGAAAGCAGATTTACACGAAAGATTAACAAAAATCAAAGTGCTCGTTTTTGATATCGACGGTGTCTTGACTGATGGTAAAATTTATTTGTCTGGCGATGAAGAAGAAACCAAATGTTTTTTTGCCAAAGATGCGCCTCGGATAGCGATTGCGTTAAGGGGTGGTTTGTTGGTGGTATTTTTGACAGCGAGGCGATGTCAGGCAGTAGAGAGACGGGCGCGTGAGCTTAAAACAATTTTAATCTACAAACAAGAATTGAAAGAAAAAGGTGTCAAATTGATGGATGAATTGAAAGTTCGTTTTGATGCGCAACCGGAAGAAATATTTTATACCGGGGATGATTGGAGTGATTTATATCTGATGAAACAATCCGGCGCTTGTGCCACTCCGGTAGATGGCTCTTCGGAAAATAAAGAAATTGCCGATATTATCACTGAGTGCAAAGGGGGAGAAGGCGTGGCGGCGGAGGTGGTGGAGACGGTGATGCGCGCGCAAAATATTTGGGATAAATATTCGACTGAATATAAGTCTGAATTAATATATTAAGGATGATGTTTATGGAATCTACCAATAACTATTTAACACAATTATTTAGTCTAAAAGATAAGGTGGCCGTTGTCACTGGCGGTATGGGCAGGCTCGGCACTGAATTTACTAAGGCGTTGGCGCAATCTGGGGCAAAAGTGGCAATTTTTGATATCGTCGACACTCCCAATCAAGATTTATTGGATTTAAGTTTAAAATACCCGATAAAATTTTTGCAGGTCAATATTCGAATTGAGGCCGAAGTTGAGCGGGCTGTCAAAATTGTGGAAGATGTCTGGGGCATTCCAAATTTACTCGTAAATAATGCCGGGTGGCGCGCTTCGCCCAATGAAAAAACGCGCGTCAGTGTGCCGTTTGAAAATTATCCCATGGACGTCTGGGATGAGGTGTTTTCGATCAATACTACCGCCGCGGCCATTTGCGCCAAGATTGTTGGAGGACGCTTGATTAAGGCCAAACAAACGGGAACAATTATTAATATTGCTTCTCATTATGGTTTGGTATCGGCAGATCAGCGTATTTATGATTATCGTGAAAAAATAGGTAAAGATAAATTTGTCAAGGATGCGTCTTATGGCGCGTCTAAAGCGGCGCTTGTCGCTTTGACACGAGACTTGGCAACGTTGTGGGCGCCATTTGGTATCCGCGTAGTGGCTCTGGCGCCGGGTGGGGTTTTTAATCCAAAAAGCGATCCTGAGTTTGTCGCAAATTACAGCGCCCGTGTTCCAATGGGGCGGATGGCTAATATTGATGAGTATAATGGTGCGATAGTGTTTTTGGCGTCCGATGCGGCTTCATATATGACTGGAAATTGCTTGGTCATAGACGGTGGGTGGACTAGTTGGTAATTGTTTTAAATATATATGTCGGAAAAAAGAAAAATTTTATTTATTATCCATGATGTTTATCAAGATGATAATGAGTTCCCGCTCGGCCCGGCTTATTTGGCGTCAATTTTGCAAAAGCACGACTACGAGGTGGATGTGTATTGTCAAGATGTTTTTCATTATTCCAATGAAGAATTAGCTAAATATTTGGATGACAATGATTTTGACATCATTGGTTTAGGTTTTTTGGCCGCGCGTTATGTGGAAACGATCCGTCCTTTGGCTAAAATTATCAATGAGCACAAAAAGAACGCCAAATTTATTTTAGGAAGTCATGGTGTAACGGCCATACCGGAGTATGTCTTAGCTGATACGCGGGCCGATGTGGCAGTTTTGGGAGAAGCGGAGAGCACTATCGTTGAGATATGTAATAAAATAATTGATGGTGCAGATTTGCAATCGCAATCGGGGATTGCTTATTGGTTGGAAGATAAAATCATTGTCAATGAAAGAGCTCGTCCGGTGGTAGCTCTAGATACGATACCTTTTCCGGCTTGGGAATTATTTCCAATGGAGAAGTATGTCAATTCTATCAGGCTTCCAGGAGGTGAGGTGAGTGATAAGACTATGGGTGTCTTGACCTCGCGCGGATGCATCAATCGGTGCAGTTTTTGCTATCGCATGGAACAAGGTATTCGAGCGCGCAGCATGAATAACGTGGCGGAAGAGATGAAATTACTAAACACTAAATATGGTATCACATATTTTATGTTTAGTGATGAAATGTTCATTCCGAATCGTAAACGTATAGAAGAGTTCGTCGGCATTATTAAGAGTTTGGGGGTGCCAATAAAATATTATTGTCAAGCGCGAGTAGAATTGGCTAAAGACAGGGAGATATTAAAAATGTTGGCAGAATCCGGTTGTAAAATTTTGAATTTAGGCCTAGAGTCTCTTGATCAAAATGTGTTGGATTTAATGGGTAAACGCACAAAAGTAGAAGACAATATTGAGGCGGTAGAAAACACGATTGCCGCCGGTATTCATCCGGGGCTGAATTTTATCTGGGCTAATCCCGGAGATACCTTGGAAAGTCTGGATAAGATCGTAAAATTTTTATTAAAATACGACACGCAAGGACAATTGAGGACGATACGCCCTCCCACACCCTATCCCGGTTGTCCGTTATTTTACAAAGCCATTGAAGATGGAAAATTAAATGGCCCGGGAGATTTTTTTGAAAAGTTTGTGAATTCCGATAGGTTAACTGTCAATTTTACCAATCTTTCCGACACTGAAGTTTATGCCGCTCTATTAGATGCCAATTCTCGGTTAGTTAGGAATTATTATAGCCGGAAAAATAAACCAATGACGGATGCAGATATAGTGATCGATAATTTCAAAAAATTATATTTTCCCGCTTGTTTGGACGATGTTAAATTTCGTGGGGTGCGTCATTATAATAAAGTTGTGAAATAATAATTTAGGTATCAAGTGATAATTATGGTCATAGAACATAAAATTACTGATTTTAATATCAATCAGCAAGAAAATATAAAAAATGCTTTGGCAAAGATCGAAAAAAACAAATATCGGTCGATTTTGGTTACGGATGATGGTGGGGTTTTGGTCGGTGTTTTGACTGACGGCGATATTCGCCGATGGTTTATTGCTCAAACCAATGTTGATTTTTTTACGCCAGTTTCTAACATCATGAATAGAAAATTTATCTTTTCTTATATTAATGCGAGCACGGCGCGAATTCAGCAGATATTTTCGAGCGAAATTGCTTTTGTTCCTTTAATTGATGATGGTGGCAAACTGGTGGCGGTCGCTTTTCCCAAAATGACTTGTCTTAAAATTGGTGACAGAGAGATCGAGAGTGGTTCGCCGACTTTTATCATTGCTGAAATTGGCAATAATCATAATGGTAATAAAGATTTGGCAAAAAAATTAATAGATCTGGCCGTTGAGTCTGGCGCTGATTGTGTGAAGTTTCAAATGCGTGATTTAGATATGTTGTATAATAATCAAGGCAAGACCAAAGACATCAAAGAGGATTTGGGGTCGCAGTATACTTTGGACTTATTGAACCGATTTAATCTGCCTACGGAAGTCATGTTTGAATTATTTGATTATTGCAAACAAGTTGGCGTGTTGCCGCTGTGTACACCGTGGGATTTAAATAGTTTGGCAAAATTGGAGAAATATGGCATGCCGGCCTACAAAGTGGCATCAGCTGATTTGACCAATGATGAGTTATTGTTGGCATTGATAAAAACTGGGAAGCCACTCATGTGTTCTTCGGGTATGACTTTGGAGACCGAAATTAGACATGCGGTTGATTTGCTGCAAAATAATGGCGCGCAGTTTGCGTTGCTCCACTGTAATTCCACTTATCCGGCTCCTTTCAAAGATGTGAATTTAAATTATTTGAAATCATTAAAGGAGATCAGCAATGGCATTGTGGGTTATTCCGGCCATGAGCGAGGGTGGAGTGTGGCGATTGCTGCTGTGGCTTTGGGAGCAAAAATTATTGAAAAACATTTTACCGTTGATCGCGCTATGGAAGGCAACGATCATCGCGTCAGTCTTTTGCCGGATGAATTCAAAGCCATGGTGACAGCTATCAGAGAAGTTGAATTATCTCTTGGAACCGGTCAGAAAATTGAGCTGTCGCAAGGGGAAGTTATCAATCGCGAAATATTGGGTAAAAGTCTTGTGCCGAATTGCGATATTAAAAAAGGCGACGTAATTTTGAAAGAAATGCTTAGCGCTAAAAGTCCCGGTAAAGGGATTCCTCCTTATCGCTGGCCGGAAATAGTGGGAAAGACGGCGAGAAGGGATTTGAAAAATGGTGAGGTTGTCTATTTTGCCGATGTTGATGGTGGTGGCGAAGAATATTTGCAAGGTTTCAAATTTAGTCGGCCATGGGGCTTACCGGTACGTTACCATGATTTTAGGGATACGATTGCGGATGTTAAGCCGGATTTCGTTGAATTTCATTTTAGTTATAGTGATCTAGACGAAGATCCAGCTCGACATTTCAATGAAAATTTAAGCATTGATTTCGTGGTACACGCGCCAGAATTGTTTCCCAACGATCACTTGTTGGATTTGGCTTCTTTGAATGAAAATTACCGCGCGCAGTCCGTTAAATATTTGCAAAAAGTGGTTGATTTAACCAGAAAATTGAAACAATATTTTAAAACAGAGAAGCCGCGTATTATCGTGCATGTCGGTGGCGCGACAATTTCAGAACCCGTCACTCAGGCTACCAAAGATAAAATGTATGAATTGTTGATAGATAGCTTGTCACAAATTAATTCCGACGGGGTGGAACTTGTGCCAGAAACCATGCCGCCTCTCCCGTGGCATTTTGGCGGTCAACGTTATCATAATTTATTCATTAATGCTGATGAAATAATCAAATTTTGTAATAAAACCGGTTACCGTATTTGTTTGGACGTCGCGCATTCGAAATTGGCTTGTAATTATTATAGTTATCCATTCGATGAATTTGTTGAGAAATTGTTGCCACACATTACGCACTTGCACATCTCGGATGCTAGCGGTGTTGATGGTGAAGGTTTGCAGATTCACGAAGGAGAAATAGATTTTGTTTCTCTGTCACAAATTTTGAAGAAGGTTGATTTGGATGCGTCGTTTATCCCAGAGATTTGGCAGGGGCACAAAGACAGTGGGCGCGGTTTTAAAAAGGCTTTGGAAAAATTACAAAAATGGATTTGATTAGTGTGTTATTGTATTATGCGAATTAGTATTAATCTAAAAGAGATTGTCGGGCCATATGGTGGGGGAAATCAATTTAAAAACTATTTGAAGAAGTTTTTAAATGGGCAAGGTCATTCAGTTGTTAATCATCTCCAAGATGATAATATTGATGTTATTTTGATGATATCACCTTTACCGAATCAATCCAGTGGTTCGTACTCTTATTTGGATGTAGAATATTATTTGCTTGCCCATCCCCAGACTAAGGTGGTGCACCGTGTTAATTATTGTAATTTAGCTCGCAATAACAATAATTTTGATTTCGATAAATACTTAAAACGTGCCAATAAATGCGCTGATTTTACGGTATATAATTCTAGTTGGATCAAGGATGTTCATGAGAAAAACGGATTGGGGTGGGGCAAGTCTAATGTTATCATCCACAATGGCGCCGATGAGACAATGTTTAATAATGTTAATAAAGCAGTATGGCATGCGGGTGAAAAAATAAAGATCGTCACTCATCATTGGTCTAAAAATTTAAATAAAGGTCATGATATCTATAAGCATTTGGATGAACTTTTGGATTTACCGGAATATCATAATAAATTTGAATTTACGTTTATTGGTAATTTGCCAGACGGTGTACATTATAATAATGTTAAAGTTTTACCAGTAAAATTTGGCAAAGAATTAGCAGATGAACTTAAAAGGCATCATGTGTATGTCACTGCGGCTCGCAATGAGGCTGCGGGTATGCATTATATCGAGGCGGGTAATTGCGGTTTACCATTTTTATATTTGGAAAATAGTTCTTTACCTGAATATTGTAGTGGTTGGGGTATTGGGTTCACCGAAACCAATTTTGAAGAAAAATTGTTAGCAATGTATAATGAATTCAATCAATATGCTGAGCGCGCGAATGCTTATCCGTTTACTGCGCGCGCAATGGCCGAAAAATATTTGAAAATATTTGAAAATGTATTTGCAAATTTGAGGAAAACTCTGTCGGTTAGCTCGGGTTTGGTTTTGGTGGCTAAACGGATAGAAATATTTTTGGCCAAATTAGGTTGGGTAGATTTTTGGTTAAGCCCAGTTGTGTTTTTAAAAAATTATGTAAGTAAATTTTATAATCAGAGTTTCTATCGTTTTCTTTTAGAAAAAGAAATTAGTAATTATGCTAATTTGGTGACTGGCAAGGTGTTGGATATTGGTTCCCGTAATCGTCGCTATGATACCGTGTTTAGTGATGCTGTAGAGATATTAGCAGTGGATAAAAATCCAACGCCTGGTTATAATGTGATCGTAGCTGATGCTCGAAATTTGCCATTTGCTGATCATGTTTTTAATACGGTTGTCAGTATTGAAGTGTTAGAATATGTATCAGCAATTGACACAGTATTACAAGAAGTGAGGCGAGTGCTTGTTTCCGGTGGAATATTTATTTTTTCTGTCCCTTTTATTAATCCTGTAAACAAGGACTTTGATCTCGTTCGCTATACTGAGTTTGGCTGGAAAGAGTTGTTTGAGAAAAATAATTTTAAATTGGTCGAGGTTGTCAAAATTGGAGGAAGGTACTCGGCTATTTGGGATTTTCATTTTGAAAAGATTAGAAATATTAATGGTTTTAGGTTATTAAAATCTTTAGCATTTCCCTTTTTGTTGGTTTGGCGCTATGTTTATTCGTCACTCGATCGTAGGAGTAAAGAGAATCGTTACCCGATGGGATATTTATTTGTTGTAAAAAATAGTAAAATTTAGAATCATGATTATGTTTATCAAAAATAAATTGGATATTATCTGGTATCTGTTGGGACGTAATGATTGGGTATGGGCAAGGATGTCTGTAGAAGCTAGAAAAACGATTTTAGGGGTCAACGCTAAATTTAATGATCAGCGTGAAGATTATTTGGATTCGCGCGATTATGGTGCTGGGCGTATTGCCGGTGGTGAAAATTGGGAGAATCAGATTAATCGGATGTCCTTGTTGCGTGGTCGGATAATAAATGGAATTTTAGATAAGGTTAAGCCATCTGCAGTTCTAGAGATTGGCCCCGGACCGGGTTTTTATACGAAAATGATTTGTGAATATGATTCTGTACAAAAGTATGTTGGAGTGGATGTAAATCATTATTTTTTACAATATTTACAAATACATTTGCAAGACTTGGCAAATCGTCGAAGTGGTTTTCAGTTTTCTTTATTGAGTACGGATGTTGCCGATTTAAGTTTTGATAATGATTTTGATTTGGCGGTATTAATTTCTACTGTGCATCATATTCCAAACCGTTTTGATTTATTCAATAATATGTGTCGAATGTTAAAAACAGGCGGACATATTCTTTGTTTGGACCCATCGCATTACTTGATTCGCCTGGTACGATTAATAAAAAAGTTTATTTTTTCCGGCTATCTTTCTGATAAGTTTTATGGAAATTTATCTAACCTAAGTACCCATAATATGTGTACTTATGGTGAGTATTTAAAAATTGCACGAGCTAGCAAATTGGAAATTGTTGATGAGTGGTATGTGTTGCCTGGACGAAACGTTGTCCATGGACATTCTTGGTTGCGATTTTTTTCTTTAGAAATTGGAATTTTATTTAAAAAAATATGATGAATTTTCGCATCGATGATATTGGAGCGTCCACAAAAAATTTTGCCGCTCGTTATGGAGTTTTGGGTAGTTATTTTTTAAGTTTATTTAAAACAAAAAATAACCTAATGAAACTACCTTACCAAGAATTGATCATCGAAGAATGGGGGCGCTTCTTTTCTATTTTTCAGAAATACAACATCGTGCCAATTGTTGCAGTCACGGCTAGCTGGGTGGATGAAAAAAACAATCTTATTCCTTTTCCAGAAAAGTTTCCTGAAGAGTCCGATTTTTTGAAACGTATGAGTATCTCCGGACGAGTAGTTATTGCGAATCACGGTTTGACTCATTGTGTGGTTGAAAAACATTTGCCCGGCATGCTTTCAAATAACCGTCGATATCAAAGGGAATTTTGGCCATATCTAGACCAGTCGGCGCACAATGATCATATTCAACAATCTCAGGAAATACTGGAAAATTTTTTTGAAAAACCAATAACCATCTTTGTTCCTCCGGGAAATGTTTGGAGTTTCAAAACTTACCAGGCGTTAAAAAATACCAATATTCGTAAGGTGATTTCACTCAATTACATGCTTGATTCTGGGGAGGCTATGGATGGTATTGAGTTCGTTGATGATAAAAAAGATTTTTTTGTTTGTCATGATCGCGAATTGAAAATTTTGGGTGAAAGTTGGTTGAAAGAAAAGGTAAAAAATTTGACCAAAGTGTAAGTTTATATAAAATGATACTATGAAACTCCTCTACATCGGCTCTGGATTCGTCGGTACCTGTTCCGCCGCAGTGGCAGCCAACAGCGGCCATTCGGTTTTAGTGTACGACGTCAATTCGGAAAAAATTAAAAAATTGAATTCCGGAGATCGTGATACGATTGAGTCTTGT
>Ga0208373_1002173_pt1 | contig 22580 bp, 15 predicted proteins | sample RifOxyC2_FD_184036 | JGI IMG/M metagenome (GOLD analysis project Ga0208373, IMG submission 184036) | Soil microbial communities from Rifle, Colorado - Rifle Oxygen_injection C2 (SPAdes) | ecosystem: Environmental > Terrestrial > Deep subsurface > Rock core/Sediment | place: Rifle, Colorado... | reverse complement strand
TGTAAGGGCAAGGTCAACTGCAAAAAGCATGTGAGCACGCGCATCATCAGGGTGCTGAGATAAGTATCGCGAATACACAATAGATGATGTTTTTAATATTTCCTTTACTTTTTCTTTTTCACCCAAACGGTCATATACTAAACGGAGGTCCATATAAGCGGAATAAAAATCAGGATTTAATTCAACCACTTTTTTAAATAGACTAAGAGCTTCTTTGTCTCTATCGGTACTATGATAAATCCTGCCAAGTATCCAGTAACCGATGAAATTATTTGGATCGAGTTCAATAGATTTTTTACCTGCAGCAAATGCTTCCTCATTTTCTTTTTTGTAAAAATATGCAAGTGCTAGAGCAGCATACGCTTCAGATAATGAGGAATCATAAGTTAAAGCTTTAAGACTGGTATCTATCGCTTTATCCAGCCAGATATCTTTACTTTCAAAATTCTGATATAAAGTCGCATAAGCTTCTCCTAATCCAGCGTATGCGCCTGCATATCTCGGATCGAATTCAATTGCTTGTTGAAAAAGCTGGATAGCAAACTGTACGCTGTTTTTTGTCCTTCGATAAAGAAAATCTCTTGCACGCAGATAACAATCAAAAGCTTCAGGATTTAAGGTCGAACGTTTCTCTAGTACAACTTTCTCCATTGGGGTAAGCTTTACCATTAATGCATCGACTATTTGCTTTGCCACTTTTTCCTGGATATCAAAAACATCTGCGAGATTACCTTTATACGTTTCAGCCCAAAGCTGCGCATCTTTTTCAACATCAATAAGCTGAGCAGTTATACGAAGATTATCCTGAAATTTTCTGACACTTCCTTCAATTATATATCTTACTCCTAATTCTTTACCAATTGCTTTTATACTTTTTTGCACTCCTTTATATTGCATAGATGTAGTCCTCGATACCACTCTCATATCCTTCAACCTGGAAAGATTCATTATAAGTTCTTCAGCTAATCCATCACTGAAATAATCACTTTCCTTTTCTGCACTTATATTATTAAATGGAAGTACAGCTATAGCTTTTGTCTTCCCTTCCTGTTCAGTTCCGCTTATTTCTTTCCGGGCTTCCTGTAAGTCCTTAAAAAATTCCTCGATGTTTGAATATCTTTTATCGCGATCTTTTTCAAGCATTTTCATTACAATAGAATCCAACTGTGCTGGAATTTTTCGGTCTAACTCACTTGGTTTTAAAGGATCTTTGTTAAGGATTAAATATGTCCATGCAGCTTCATAGTCAGCTTTAAATGGCAGTTCACCTGTTAGTAATTCGTACAAAATAATTCCTAAAGACCAGATATCTGTACGTTGATCAACTTTTTCTCCACTTACTTGTTCCGGCGACATGTAAGCGGCAGTTCCCATTGTAGTACCAACTCTTGTTACCAAACCCCCGCCTTTTATTTTAGCAAGTCCAAAGTCCATAATCTTAACCTGGTCATCGCCGGTAACCATGATATTACTGCTTTTAATATCTCTGTGTACAATTCCTTTGTTATGTGCTGTCTTCAATCCATCCGCAATTCTTGTAATTATTTCCAATGCTTTATTTTGTTTTACAGGACCCGATATTATTTTTTCCCTTAGCTCTGTTCCGTCAATATACTCCATCACAATAAAAACTTCATTATCTGTTTCTTCGATCGAGTGGATTGTAGCAATATTCGGATGGTTTAAAGCTGCCGCTGCCTGTGCTTCAACTTTAAATCTTTCTCTCTCTTCATTTTGAGAAGCGATCTGCCGCGGCAGAAACTTGATTGCCACATCTCTTTTTAATTTTGTATCCTCGGCTTTGTATACTACCCCCATTCCGCCTTCGCCCAGTTTTTCCATAATCTTGTAATGAAGGATAGTTTCACCTATCATAGTTCACCTCTAAAATTACCAGGGCTACGGCGGACAAGCCCCCCTTCACCGAGCTTCTCTATTATTTTGTAATGTAAAATTGTTTCACCTATCATTTAATCTCCTTTAATCTTCATTATTAGTTTTCAAGATAACCGGGTATGTGAAGTATTTTTTTTATTTTACTTGTAACTACTTTATTTCCCAACTCAAGATGAAGCCCGCAGGCAGCGATTATATCGGTTTTAATTACAGTGCCACCCCAGGTGCAACCGTGGATCGTTGTCTTTACTGAAGAAAGTTTATTCTTATCAAACCATCCACCCGATACAATATACTGTCCATTAGCCAAAACTCTAATCATATAAACAGAGTTGCACGTTTCCAGGATAACAAGGTCTCCAGCCTTCAATGCACTTTTATATATTTGTTTAAGGTTTTGGCTTTCTTTAACAATATCTAAAAGGTCGTAGCTCATTTAAATATTTTTCTCTCTTTATATTGAATAGTTCTTAAAGAAAACTTTTGCCGGTAACGACATTATAAGTTTCAACCTTCATATCATCGGTTGTTTTTATCTTTGCTCTGTATTCTTTTTCAAGTGCCATCTTCCATAAATAAAATTGTGAAAATGTATGCTTAACATTTCCGACCAATTCTGAGAAAGTACCGCTGGATTCATATTCATCGGCAAACTTTTTATCATCCCAGATTGTAACCGAAATAAACTCATCCTTTTCATTTATGCTCTCTGTAAGAAAGACGTGCCTGCAACCATCAATTTTCTTTAAAGCCGGAATAATTGTTTCCAAATAAATTTTCTTAAATTCATCAAGTTTATCTTCCTGAATTTTCATAGACACAATCCTGACATACATTTGCGAACTCTGATATTTGGGCTTATCATCTTCTTCTTTCTGCAGCTCTACCGAATATTTTTTAATAACCGGTTCTTCAGTTACAGGTGCATACTCCAGTTCCATTTTATCGGACAGTTGAATTTTCCATTCAGTGCTTTCAGAAAGGAAAGGTTTTGCCTGATTCACAAGACCCTGAAAGACACCCGATTTTTCATATTCCTCAGCATTCAGCTGTGTTTCCCAAAAGGTAAGTGAGATGAATTCGGCGTTGTCCGGTCCGCTTTTAATTAAACCCGCAAAAATGCACCCCGGCATTTTTTGTAACTGGGGCAGAACAGTTACATCATAAAAATTTTTAAACTGTTCAATATAATCCGGATTGAGCTTGATCTGAAGTAGCCGCATAAACATAGCATATCCCTCCTTTCAAAATGGAAAAGAGATTAAAACACTTTTCTTAATTGATTATTAATCGTCTCGTTTAACAATAACAACAGTAATATCGTCGGACTGCGCCTGACCGCTTGTGAAAATTTTTACATTATTAATGATAATGTCAATTAAATTTTCAGGTAACTCGTGTCTGTTTTTAATTATCAGGTCAATCAATTTCTTCTCGCCAAATTCTTCTTCGGCGGCATTCATTGCTTCAGTAACACCGTCAGAAAAGATTACAAGGAGATCATCGGAATTAAAAGGAATTTTTTCTTCTTCATAAGGAACAGACGGCATTATGCCGACAATTAAACCTCCTTTGTCAAGAGGTGTAAGTTTATTATCGTGAGAAAAGTAGAAAGGATTATTATGACCGGCGTTGCAATAATTTAATTCATTCTTTGTGCTGTCAATTACACCATAGAAAAGAGTTGCAAATTTATTCGGTGCCGTGTTGTGATATAATATTTCATTTGCGAATGAAACACAGTCTTTACAATCTTTCCCCATTAAAGTTTGTCCACGCAAAGTAGCCTGAAGATTTGCCATCAAAAGTGCTGCTGGAATACCTTTGCCTGAAATATCACCAAGGCAAAAAGCTAAAATTTTATCTCCATCGGGTATAAAGTCGAAATAATCGCCGCCTACATCTTTAGCAGGGATACTTTTCCCGGCAATTTTATATCCGGGTAAAACAGGTTGGGATTTTGGCAGAAGGTCAACCTGTATTTCATAAGCAAGTCTCATTTCTTCCTGCAAACGAATCAATGACTGCTCTTCCTGGTACAACCTTGCATTTTCAATCACGTGTGCCGATTGTGCTGCGATAATACCCAGCAATCTTTGATCACCAACTGTAAAACCTGCCTCGGCTTTTTTATTAAAGGTCGTCAGCAGACCAATCATCTTCCCCTTGACCATCATTGGAACACTCAGCAACGATTTTATAGGAAAATCATTAGTCACCATAAATTTAAACCTAGGATCGGTTGTAAGATCATTAACAATCAAAGGATTTTTATTTTTCAACATCCATCCTGTTAATTGAGCATCAAGGCGGTATGGAAGTATGTTCGATAAAGAATCCTGTTTGCGGATCATCGTATGGAAAGGTTTGCTTTCATCTTTTTCATCCAAAAGCATAACAGCACCCTGTTCAACCTTAATATGCTTTACACATTTTCGTACAATCAGGTCTACAATCTGCTCTAATGTCTGGGTAGAAGTTATAGCAGTAGCTATTTCATTTAAAGCCGAAAGTTCCTCGACAGCAGCTTTTAAACGCCGGTTTTCTTCAACCAGTTGATTTTGAACTGCAGGTTCTCCAGTGTTCATTCTTTGTTTTTTTACCTTTTTGTGGAGTATCGATATTAAACTACTACTTAAGCAGGAAAAATGCTAATAACCTGAATGTAAAGTCTTGAATAATGCCCATAGGAATAATTGATATTGTGTATTAAAAAATAATGAAATCCTCGAAGCATCATATGATATTTTAACCGGTTTATTTATTCAATACAAAATTCTAAGAAATACTTTTAAATATCTTGTACTATTCACGCAAATGTTTGAACTTTTTAATCACTTAATGAAACGTCTTTCCAGAATTAAAAAGTTATTGGATTTTAATGAGGCAGGAAATATAAAAAAGGGCTCTTTCGAGCCCTCTATAAATCACTTCAATAACAACATCTTCTTTGTATCGGTAAAAGAACCTGCCTGCAGCCTGTAGAAATAAATCCCGCTCGGCAGATTTACTGCCTGCCAGGTTATCTCATAATTACCTGCCGGTTTTAGTTCGTTAACTAATGTTGCTATTTCATCACCAAGAATATTATAAACTTTAAGTTGTACGTTGCCGGTTTCTTTCAGCTTATAGCTAATCAGTGTACTTGGATTAAAAGGATTTGGAAAGTTTTGCAAAAGAGAAAACTCATTAGGAACAACTGATTGACCCTCTTCCACATCAGTCATAGTAAAATTAAAATTAACACCGGTCTCGCCCGGATGTGCAGTAATGGAATATCCCATGTAATTTTGAAGCGATTGTCCTAAGCTAATGTCATAGTTATATAATTTATTGCTAACATTAAAAGTATAATTACCATTATAATCCGTAAAAGTTCTGACATAACCGGTATCGGAAACAACCGCCATCATTTCTAAATTCATATTTGGAAGATTGCCATCCAAAGTAACTGTACCGGAAATTGTAGAATTAGTTTGATATATCGTAAGATCTCTCGTAAAAATATCACCTGAATTCACAGTCTGAATATGAGTGCTTGCTGAGATTATACTATTATTCTCAGAGTAACCGGCTCCGAGTTCAATATCCGAAGCAGGTAATTCACCGGAAAGAAATCCAATTCTAAATGTCCCTGTATTGTCGGTTCGAACATTGCGGTTAAAGTTTCCATCATTCCCACTTAAATAAACATCAGTTCCAATAAGAAGACTTCCATTTTCATCTCTAACTGTCCCGTTTATTTCTGCTGCCGACTCGGTAAATGTAAAATCATTTCCAGAATATGTTTTAGCCACACTCGAATCCAATGTTAAAAATATTTCGGCAGGACTTTGCACTGCGGGGCTTAATGATTGAACATTGTCTATTTTTAATCTCCATGGATTTCCAGAAGTGTCGCCACCCATTTGCACTTCAAAGTTTCCGTCAGCATCTGTTATAGCATCCCAGAAACTGCCCCCCTGTTCATTATAACTTTCAAGACTAACTAGTAAATATTGAGCACTCTTTCCTTGTGGCACAGTTATATTACCAGAAATTGTAAATACAGGTGAATCAATTGGAGTTACAGTACCGGATACTGCGACAGTTGAATCGTTATTGCTGAATGACATTACATAATCACTTGGCGCTAAACCAACTGGCTGTGCAAATGATATTTCACCATTTGTCTCACCATCAATGTCCGGTGGTCCATTTTGACCTTCACCGCCATCTATCTGGTAAAAAGATTGCCACAACACATCTGTTTCCTGATCAATTACAGTATTACTATTCACATCTAACCAAATCTCCAATAATGCAGTATCGCCTACAGATAAATTGTAACTCCAGCTAATTTCATTGCCGGATGCCATAGTGAAGTGTGTTGAAGTTCCATTTACTAAAAGATTACTAACCTGCCCCGGAACTTTTGATGTGAAAACAAAGAAAAGTGTTAAGAGAAGAAATCGTAATAGTGTTTTCATATAAATCCCCTTTATAAAGTTATTGAAATATCCACAAATCATTTGGTTATTTGGATTCATCATTCCGATTATCACTATATATTTGAAAATTAATAAAAGTGACGCAAATGTCTCCGCAACTAAAATGCCGCTTATTGGGTCAACAAGATTATCATTATTTCGCTGATAAATGCAGATTATATATTATAATACTCTATAATGAAAATTAAAGAAGTAAAAAATAAAGGTAAGAAGAAGATAGAGGTGCAAAAACAAAAAAAGCCTCAATACTTATCATATTAAGGCTTTTTCAAGCGGGGCCGACCTATCTTCGCTTTTCAAGCTTCGACAAGGCAAGCGAGACAAAATCTCATCTTCCATTACTAAATAAAAAATCCTCCACATTGGGAGGATTTTTTATTTAGCGGGGCCGACGAGACTCGAACTCGCGACCTCCTGCGTGACAGGCAGGCGTTCTAACCAACTGAACTACGACCCCAGTATTTTTAAGAACTCTTAATCTAAACGTGAACAAATATAATTAAGATGCGTGGAAAATCAAACGAGGGACTGTTGTATAATCTGTAAAATCAATGGTGGAATGATGATTATTTAAATCCACAGCATGCTTTTTTATTTCATAAGAATCATCTTTTTTGTTGTAACAAAACTTCCTGCTTTCAGTTGATAAAAATAAACTCCGCTTGGAAGATTTGATGCATCAAACTCGGCTTCATAAACCCCGGCTGGCTTTTCTTCATTAACAAGTGTTTGTATTTCTCTTCCCAATAAATCAAATACTTTTAATGTTAAAAATTGCCGGTTGCCAACAGTATAATGTATGCTTGTTGATGGGTTGAATGGATTAGGAAAGTTCTGAGCCAATTGAAATTTACCCGGCACCAAGTTAAGCTCAATTTCAACAACACCTGAATATGAGAAACTGCCGTCAAAATCTACCTGCCGTAGCCTGTATTTAAGCGAATAGTTTTCAATTTCTGCAGGCAATTTGTCGATAAACTCGTATGAAGAATTAGATATAGTAGTTCCCCTTCCCGGAGTAAAGTGGACTGATTCCCAAATACCAGTAATATTTCTTTCAATAAAAAATCCACGGTTGTTTGTTTCTGAAGCGGTAGTCCATCTTATAACAACATCTTTCTTTTCAATACCGGCAATAAAAGATACAAGCTCAACAGGAACAGCAGTATAAGTGTCGTTCACCTTGCCCGGAGTTCCGTGATCAAGTGATGCTGCCCAGTTTTCTCCAAGTGAATTATCAAGATCGGGATTCTTCAACAAAAGTGTCGACCCGGCTCCGTCAGGCTGCACAGGCCAGATAGCTTCATCATCATACGTCAAAGAATCTATCAGGGTCATTTGATTGTCATATAGCCTCACCAATTCTCCGCTTCCGCTCAATCCAAAACCTATATTTCCTACAAAGTTATTAACTTCCGGAAATAACGGTTTAAATAAAGTTGTATCGATACACAAAACTAAATATCCATTTGCATTTAGTAATGTTCCCTGAGGCAAAGTATAAATGTGGTTATCATCAGAATCTTTAAATATCCATCCTGATAAATCTACAGCACTACCGTTATTGTTATAAAGTTCAATCCAGTCCTCAGTATTGAATGATGAAGCCGAGTTATAATTGATTTCGTTTATTACAATTTTGGGAATTACTGTATCGTCATCAGCTTCAAAAACGGCATTCAGATTCAAAGTATCGCTTAAAGTAATAGACAATGTATCTTCACTTGATGAGACCGAACCTTCCCATTTTACAAACCGATAGCCGGGTTCGGGCTGGGCAACAACTTTAATCGGAACATCCAAAAAATAAGTCCCTGTCCATACAAATTTTTTTATACATAAGGAGTTGAGTTTGATCTCACCCATTGCTGTATCTGAAATTGAAAGATTTACCTGTGCTAATCCACTTAAGCCAAATTTCTGAATAAAGTGAGATTGCATATAAGAAATTCTCTGGTCAGCAAAATCTCTTAGCTCCTGTACATTATCTAACCATTGATTAAGATCATACAAACCCCAACGCAACCCATGTCGTGGGATTTCTGATTCAATCAAAGATTTAATGGAATCAACTTTGCTTATGACTACTGAAGGGGAAAATATTGAATTAGAATAATCAGCAAAGCAGTTAATAAAATCATTTCTAAATGATGGGTTCTCCAAAAGTTTTCTTAGGAATAAAGTTGACCAAGGCGGATTAGGATAGTCTGCGCCGTTAGGATCAGTTGCTAATTCAAGAGTATTATGTGAAACCATATTCGGATTCAATAGGGCAAATCCCCAATCAGTGTCGAACAATATCCATCGCCACTTCCCATCTTTACCGTTTCTCCAATATTTAATGTTACCTCCGGGCCAATCAACATTTGCAAAATAGATTTGAGAAACGAAATACCGGGTAAATTCATCAACTTCCATTTTAGTTTTGACAGATTCATAATTAGATTGAATTGCTAAATCGTTATTTTCGATAAATGAATTTAGAGATAGGTAGTCAAGATTATCTCCCTGTATCACCTGGGCAAAAAATTCGAGAATATCAAGGATATCGTGATCGACATTATGATGCTGAGTCAAAAAATGTTCATTAATCTTTTCACGGATATTATGAATTCCCCAATATTGACCATTAATAAAAATTACGGAAGGACGATAAGCTAGTTTATCAATATCAATACCCTCGAGCATGCTATGCATTAAAGCATCTCTAAACATTGTTGAGCTCCAATCGTTACCGGAATTCCGTAACACAAAAGATTCATACTCAGTAAACGGAAGATTATTAAATAGTTTATAATTTAAAGTATTATAACCATACTCCCCGCGCGCATAAATTGCAAACGATTTTTGAGCATTTACTCTTGTTACACCACCATATATTTTTATACCCGCATCTAAACTAAACCCCAAAGTACCATTAGTTTCAAATAGTTCAGCGTGTATAGGTCTTTCCCAATCCTGCCAGTAATTTGCCCCATAATATGGAAAATCCGGCTGGGCATTATTTCCCAAAACATAAATTCCATAATCATCATCAAACAAATTAGCCGGGTTTGTTGAAAGAGAAATAACAGGCAATGTAGTTGAGAAATCGATTAAGTATGTCTTCGTTAAAATTTTACTGGGAATGAACCCTGTACTAAAAGCCCTTGCTCTTAATACTGCTGTCGAGGTTAATTGAATGGGTACTGCATAAATTTGTGATGTCTCATCCGGTTCAGAGCCGTCAAGTGTATAGTAAATATTATCATTCGGTGAACCGGCAGTTAAATTTACACTTACCATTCCAGAATAAAAACCGCCTTGCACGGAAGCCGAAGGCTCGTCAGTTATACCGTAATATCCTTGTGACGAGTTTCCACTGTCTGGGGTGGGATCAGAAAATAGAAACCATGAATTACTTCCATCAGGATATCTTCCATAAGAAATATCCGATGTGATGCTTCCAAAATTTACTTGGTCAACCGTATTCCCCTGCGGATCATTAATAATTATAGATCCCCCCTCGGCACTTAATTTAAAATTTGTGTGGAGAAATCCGGAAGCGATTCCTGTTCTGTTTTTATTGCTTGCAAAAATTAATATGTAATCCTGCGGTTGAAGAATAATCTCCGGCATCATCCATTTAAAAGGAACCAAAGAATCATTTGATATTCCAAATCCATTAAGATCTATAGGGCTTTGAGATGCATTGAACAATTCAAACCAGTCTGGGTAATCGCGGTCTTCATCAGCAATTGTATAACTGTTTGAAGACATCAGTTCGTTTACAACTATCTGTTGTGCCTCAATCAATGAGGAAAAAATTATAATAATAAAAAAAAGTATGAACTGTATTTTATATTTCATTTAGCCTTCTATATTTCTTGCGTTTCCTAACCAACAAATTTATTTTTTTCCCAGATGGGAAAAAATTAAGTTGCTTAAGATACAAGATACATTCAATCTGTCGATCATAAATTTCTAACTTATTTTGGCGTGTCATTGTAAGATTGCGATGGCTGCTATTTATACTCCAAATGAAATCCCGACAGCTTTTGCGGCAAACACCGCCTGGTTATCCGGCTTAACAAGTTTTTGTTTTCCTATTGCATCCTCAATCCTAACATTCTTTATTTCATTCCCCTTTAACGCAACCATCCTGCCGAACTTTCCATGGGAAACCAATTCAATGGCAAAAGCTCCGAATTTTGTGGATAAAATTCTATCATATGGTGTAGGACTTCCTCCCCGCTGTAAATGTCCCAGTACTGTAACTCTTGTTTCCCTTCCAGTATTCTTTTCAATATTTTTTGCTACAAGAGCTCCTATTCCACCAAGTTGAATCGGATCGGTTCTTTTAATATCTGTTTCCTTAACAACTATTTCTTCACCTTGTGCTTTTGCTCCTTCGGCAACACAAACAAGACTGAACTTCTTTCCCATCAATTGCCGTTTATGAATTTTATCATAAATCTTCTGCCACGAAAATGGAATTTCCGGAATTAAAATTATATCGGCTCCACCAGCAATTCCACCGTGCAACGCAATCCAGCCTGCATACCTTCCCATTACCTCGCAAACTATAACACGATGGTGAGAAGATGCAGTTGTATGTAATCTGTCTAAAGCCATCATCACTACATAAACAGCCGAGTCATGCCCGAAAGTAACATCAGTGGCATCAAGATCATTATCTATAGTTTTAGGAACGCCGACTATGTTTAATCCCATTTGAGATAACTTATTGCAAATATGCATTGTTCCATCGCCGCCAATTGCGATAAGTGCATCGAGGTTCCAGGTCTGGTAATTTTTTATTGCAGCTTCTGCTTTATCCTGTATTTCAATTTTTTTTCCGACTTCAACGGGCCAATGGAATGGATCTCCTTTATTGGATGAACCTAAGATTGTTCCTCCACGCGCAAGAATTCCTGAAACATCCGTATCGTTTAATTCTCTTGCACGTCCTTCGACAAGCCCTTCAAAACCGTCAATGATTCCGTAAACAGTCATCCCATAATCCTGAGCCGGTTTGGTAACACCTCTTATAACCGCATTAAGTCCCGGGCAATCGCCCCCTCCTGTTAAAATGCCAATTCTTCTAACTCTCGATTTTGCCATTTAATCTTTACTTCTCCTTTGATGAAACAATTTTTTTTGTTGTTTTAAAATGCAATTTTGCAATTTTCGAAAGGAATTCTTCGCCATAGGAATCTCTGAGTTTTTTAGCAGCATCCTCAACCAAGAGTGAAGCACCCTTGGGCAATACAGTATACAATTTCTTTTGCTGTTCATCAAACCAGCTTATAAATTTATCGCGTGCAAGGATTGATGCGGCGGCTACCGCTGTAAATCTTTCACCTTTAGTTGTTTGATGCAGATTGATTTTCTCGCCTCTCGACATCAGACTATTCTTAATAAGATTTTCATTACCGAATTTATCACTTATAGCATTATTCGTTTCGGCTTTTTCCAGTAAGTTTTCCAGCACTCTTGCGTGTCCCCAGCCAAGTAGCTTATTTACATTTTTAATCTGACTATACAACTGGTTATATTTTTCAGGATTTATTGTTACAACATTGTATTTTATTGAAGGAATATTTTTTATTTCTATTGCAATCTTTTTTATCTGATAATCCGGCAACTCTTTGCTGTCCTTAACTCCAATTTTAACAAGCTCCTTCTTTATCTTATCGTCAACAAAAACGCCGGCAATTACAAGCGGACCAAAATAATCTCCTTTGCCCGATTCATCAATCCCAATATATGTTTCCGGCTCTTTAAGTTCAGGGGTTACAAACAGATTTTCTCCAAATAATATTGAATTTACTCCTTTATATAAATCACTCTCTTTATTTCCCTGGAGGATAGTTTTTATTCCTTTCTTGCCGAAAAAAACCTGTAGCTTTAAGGACTCTTTTCCTGAACTAACAAATGTTTCAAAATTATATTCTTTTTTCTCCGGAAAAGTTGTTTGAAATCCTTCCTTATTAAGGACAGCTAAATATTTATTAATTACTTCCCTTGCAGAATTCTCAACCAAGTCTATCTTTTATAAATATAAATCTTGAAAATATTAAACTAAAATTACTAAAAAATCAGCAGTCCCTAAAAATAAAAAAACTCATTCCTTTGCAGGAATGAGTTTAACTTAAAAAAGTCAGTGATAAATCAGTTTTCTCCCTGGGACCATGGAGGAGTTATTCCATTCATTCTTGCATAGGCAATTGATTGACCAAGATGCTCATGACCATGAGTAATTAAAATAAATAAGACACCTCTCTGGGTAAATTTTCCAAAAGGCAATTCTACTTCCTTATCCAGATCTTCTTCTTTCATATTTGAAACAAAATTCCTGGCGTACTCAAATGAATCCTTAAGCATTTTAATTATATCTGATTTTTTTGTTATAGCCTTTTCATCCGGATTAAATCCTTCCGGCATTTTTCCACCTAAATAAGAAAGAAGAAAATAATTTGCGCCTCCTGCATGTGCATAAACCTCGCTAACAGATCTAACTCCCTCTGCCGGTCCCCAACTGTATTTTTCTTCAGGTACTGCTTCTGCTAATGAGGCAAGTCTTCCTTCAATAAAATGCAACTGACCAACAAATTCTGTAAAGAAAGCGCTTTCAGAAGGATTTATTTCCGGGGAACTTTGAGCGTTGAGCGATTGTACAAATACGCAAAAGAAAAACAGTGTTAAGAAATGTTTAAGATATTGCATTGAAACCTCCTTTTTATTGATTTTAATTGGTACCTAAATAATAAACATTGACATTCCATTTCAGGGATATTAGTTTTAATACAACAAATGAAGGATACTAATAATGACTAACAGAGAAAATAATAAAATTTTTATCAGCATTGCAATATTATTTTCACTACTTGTATTTTTATTTTCGGCAAATGCTCAATCTAATTCCAAAGTTACCGATGATTTGGTTATTAAACTCCAGCAAAAGGTACTTCTAACACAAAAGCAAGCTGATGAAATTAAAGCCTTTTTAAAAGATTATTTCATCAATCCTTCGGAAGAGAAGCGGAACGCCCTTGAGACTAAAATAGAAGCTCTTCTTGATGGCAAGCAAAAGATGAAATATAATATTGTAAAAAATGATTGGTGGGAGAGTATTTCTAAAGAATTAGGAAATAAAAAGAACTAACGATTGATAAAGTTAATAGAATCCCGAGGGACTGATTTTTTTTACAAATGGAAATTGAACAAAACAGTATCCCTTTTTTTCATTATTGGTGCTTGCAAAATATTAATTAGAGTCAGTTCCCTCTTCAGTATAAGCTTCTTTTAATTTAACAGGCTTTTCCTTTCTTCCTCTTACTTTAATATTCAACATCTCTACAAAAACGGAAAATGCCATTGCAAAATAAATGTAACCTTTTGATATATGTTGATCAAAACCTTCTGCAAGGAGAGATAAACCAATCAGGATTAGAAAACTTAAAGCAAGTATTTTTATTGTAGGATGCTTATGAACAAAATTACTTATCGGGTTGGAGAAGATCATCATAAAAACGACAGCAACAATGACAGCAGCTATCATCACTCCGACTTTATCAACCATACCGACTGCTGTAATAACTGAATCAAGAGAAAAAACAATATCAAGAAGTAATATCTGGATAATTACACTCGAGAAAGAAGGCTTTACTCTTCCAGATTTACCCCCTTCTTCTCCTTCAAGCTTATCATGGATTTCAAATGTACTTTTTCCTATTAGAAATAAGCCGCCAACAATCAAAATTAAATCTCTTCCTGAAATTTGCTGAGTAAGTATTTCAAATAATGGAGAGGTTAAACGCATTATCCATGTAATTGAAAGCAAAAGAAGAATTCTGATAATCATTGCAAGACCTAAACCAACTAATCTTGCTTTTGGTTGAACTGTCTCAGGAAGTTTACCCGATACTATGGAAATGAAAATTATGTTATCAATGCCAAGCACAATTTCCAATAGAAATTTTTAATTACCCCATTTCAGAACTTCAAGTTTTACATCGGCAATTCCGCTTACAAGCATATCCAATTCAATTGCAGCCTTATAAGATATGTCGATTATACGCGGGTTGTAATCCGGCATCCTGTCGTTTATTCTCAACTTGACTGATTTTCCATTCGAAAGATTAGTAACTTTTACAATTGTATCGAATGGATAAGTTTTATGTGCAGCAGTAAGATCGTACATATTAAATATTTCACCATTGGAAGTCTGCCTGCCGTGATATTTATCAGCATAGTACGAAGCAATTCCGGTTACTGTTTCTAGAGCTTCAGTATTGTAATCCGTTTCATCGTTATAAGATTTATTTCTTTCATACCTTGAAACAGATTCTTTTTCTTTCTCTTCTTTAGCAAATCGCTGAGAAGCAGAACAGCCAACAAGTAACAATGCTGAAACGACTAGCAGGAATAGTGGAGTAATGGAGTGATGGAATTTAAGAATTGATATATACATTACTCCAATACTCCATTACTCTATTACTCCAATATGAGCGATGCACATTTAATTACTGCTGTTTCAGTTCTTAGCCTGTTGCTTGCAAGCGAATAAAAATCATCTTTACCAAACAGTTCAAGCTCTTCATTCGTAAATCCACCTTCAGGACCGAAGATAAAATAGTACTTTTCTTCTCGATTTACTTTTAGTTCCGGAATTTTCTTTCCGGAATTTTGTTCAAGTAAAATTTTCCTCCCATCAGGTTTAAGAATATCTTTTACTGTATTTATAATATCTATATTTGGAAGGTAGCTTCTTAAAGATTGTTTCATTGCAGACAGAACTATTTTTTCCCATCTTTCTTTTTTACCGGATTTATGAATTGCTCTTTCAGAATCGAAGACAATGAAATTTGTAATTCCGAGTTCAGTACACTTTTCAAGAGCAAATTCAAAACGATCATTGCTTTTTAATTTTGGAATGCAGAAAAAGACATTTGCCAATTCATTCTCATATTTCAGTACCTTTTTTATAGAAACTGTTAAGCCATCCTTTTTAATATCTTTAATGATTGATAAGAATATTTCTCCTTTCCCATTAGTTACATAAATTTCATCTCCCTCAGAGTGCCTCATCACTTTAACAATATGTTTATAATCATCATCAGAAATGATAATATTATTTGCTTTTATCTTCTCAGATGAACAATAATATAATTCTACACCGGATAAGTAATTCATTTCATTTATAAAAAAGTGAAAACTGAGATGTAAATTTAATAAAAAGCCCCAGATTTAACTCTGAGGCTTTAATAAATGTGATTGGAAAATTTTCTATCTCATTAAAACCAATTTTTTAGTCTGTGTAAATTCACCAGCTTTAAGCTGATAGAAATACACTCCACTTGAAAGACCATTTGCATTCCATGTTACCTCATAAGTGCCTGCTGGTTTTTCTTCATCTACTAAAGTTGCAACTTCATTTCCAAGTATATCATAAATTTTAATTATTACATACTCAATACTCCCTACTCTATACTCAATACTTGTTAATGGGTTAAATGGATTAGGATAGTTCTGTTCAAGACTGTATTCTGAGGGAATCGTCTCTTCTTCATTATCTGCATCTACCGGACTATCTAAAAACAGATTATCAGCTGTAAATTTTCCTTCATTAAAACCATCATTTGCAACTATTGTTAGTGTAGCTGAAGGAGAATATGGATAAATGTTGCTTTCCCATAAGTATGAAGTATCTTCTAAATTAACGGCGAGAATATTCTGTTCTTTGCCGTCTAAAGAATAGATAAGATCATACGTTAGTTTGTCTCCATCTATATCGCTTGCAGTCCATTGGATTGTTTTAGTCCCGTTTATTGTCTCGCCGCTTTGTGGAGAAATAAGCTGTACTACCGGTGCATTAGTTGAAAAAGTCCGGCTGGCAATTTCAGTATCATTTTTTTTCATTATCAGTTTTGATGTTCCTTCCGGAAATGGAAGATAAAAAGAGAATGGAACTTCCGGCTGTTCACCGGCATCCGGGATAGAGAATTCAATATCAAAAGGAAAAGAGCTTAGAACTTGCGCCAAATTGTTTTGGAACTCAAGAGAATAATCACCATCGCCGGGTTCTGAAACTGCCGGAACCTGTGTTAGAGTAAGAGACGGATTTAAAGTTACAATATTGTTTGTATCTATCATTCCTGATACAGCTATAAAATTGTTTTCAGAATTTTGTTTGTTTGATGCCAGAGGGTTCCCGGAATTAATGCTGAATAATTTTTGATATAAATAATTCCACGTGGTTCTGTCAATCCCTAGACCGGAGCCCATAAATTCAAAGCGATTAATCCCCTCTACAACTTTTTCTCTTGTAATAAGATGTATATTTCCGTTTTCAACCGGGTTACCACTATTTGTAGCGTTTGATCTTCTGGGGTTTGGTTCACCATCATCAGTTGCATATTTATCTGTTTTATAAGTATCTCTTAGCCCAAGCATATGACCAATTTCATGAGCTGTTCCATGCGCATCACCAGGGGTAATCAAACCAACCTTACCATTTATAGATTCAGCACACCCTCCCGAATTTGTATTACTGCAGATCTCCTGGCATATATCGAGAGGAGCAAACATCAGCAAAACAACACACTGGTTATCAGGATTTTCTTTATTATATCGGTCCAGCAATCCCCTTAAAGTTCCAAACTTTAGATCTGAAAAAACAAAACCGCCTGAAAAAGTATAAATCCTTCTATTTGGATCTGTAAAAACAGCTCTTGAGTTTTGTACCGGGTAAACATCTCTTAAAAAATCCCATGTAGAAGGATTGATTTCATCTACAGAGACACCAGCTTTTTTACCAATATATGATAATATTCTCAGAAGCCTTGTTTCGACAAATGAGCCGGTATATATTTTATAGTTATTTACTTGCTCTTCAATAACTTCCTCCAGGTTTGAGCTTGTTTTTAAAATGACTTGGAAAGTATAAGAACCTTTATTTTTAACATCCGAATAATCTAAAAATGCAGACAAAGCATCCTGCATATTTTCTTGCTCTGTATTTGTGTATGAACTTTTGAATATAAAATTTCTTGTCCCGAAACCTCCTGACTTAATATTTTCCAAAGTCTTTATAGGCTCACCATCTAAGGATATTGATAAATCCCCAGTGATGCCGCCTAATTCTATCCCAGAAAAAGGAACAAAGGTTGGATTATTTACACCCACAAATATTTGAACTATGGTATTATGTTCTGCAATAAAGGGAAGTGCGGGAAATGTACGGGCAATGCCGGGCATGTATTCCTGGAAAACATCCTTATCTGTATTGAGAACCCCCTGTTGAATCTCGATCCTGTCAATAAAAAAATCGAGTGGGGATTTAACATCTATTGTTTTTGTAACAGCGGGAATATTTGAATTCTCCAGCTTTACTTCGATTACGGCTTTACCGGCAAGAACAGTATTGTCATTAATTGGCTTATCCGCTGCAAAAGGTTCTTTGGGGGTTAAGAAAAATACAGATTGAGCAGCACCATCGGTTATTAGAACAGATTGTGTTTGAGGAAGCCGTGTGATTCCGGCTGTTGACTGAGACTCAAGAAGAGTAATTGTTGCCCCGCCATCAAAATCAACCAGATTATTGGATTGATCCACTACTTTTATTTCTATTGTAGCAAATTGCCCGGCTTTAATCTCTGTGCCCTCAGAAGGCACAATATCAACTCTCAAATTAGTGCTTGGGGCAATTACCGGGAGAGTAGTAGTTGGATGTGGTGCATTAGTTTTAATGGTTAGAGATCCATTTTCCAGAGCTTCTAAAATCTTTGAAAGATTGACGCTATTTCCTTCAGGAGTGGAATAAGTTACAACTAACTCATTCGATTGTTCCGGCTGTAACAATAGGGGAAGGCTGGGTACATTCTCCAAACCATAAGGAGGACTTGGTGAGATAGTTATTTCCTGTACTTCAAGAGTTTTACCTCCGCTGTTAGAAATATCCAGGCCTAACCTTGCAGTTTGTCCCGGGACTACGTCATTAAATTCAACAGTATCTCTTGAAAGCTCTAATCTTGGGCCTCCATTCCATAAAAATATTCCTGAAGATGCTGGAAGTTCATCTGTATAAGAAAAAAATGCTACAGAACCTCCTGAATTTAGTAATAGAGTATAAAATGCAGAGTAGTTTCCACCTATCGGTGCTGCCTCTCCTGTTGTAGCTATTTTTTGAATTCCTTCTGATGTAACTGTAAAGATACCACTTACTGCATTTCCCCCTTCAATGGAAGCCTGAAAGACTATTCGCTTTTCATCATTTATTAATAGGTTTGAAAATCCGTAAAGCGTACCACCGCCCGGAGCCGGAGCGCCGCTTTTTACTACCAGAGATATTGCACCATTTGAGTTTAGAAAAATTCCATCGTAGTCTACTCCAAAATCTTCACCAACAGATGCCACAAAAATTATATCTCCAGCGTTGTTTATTGAAGAATGAAAATGCAGGACAGTAAATTCTTTACCATCGGGAGAAGGATCACCTTGCGCAACAATTTTTGAAATCACACCGTTCGTTACAGTAAAGATTCCCTCACGCGAACTGCCGTTTTCAATATCGCAGTCAAATAGAACAGTTCCGTTATCATTAAAATCAATGAAATTAAGAAATCCAAATTCGAATGTACCGCCAATTGGAGTTACCTCACCTGTGGCAACAGCTTTCGAAATTGTGCTTCCATTACTGGTGAAAATTGCTTGTTTAAAAGGTTGAGGTGTAATGAATCCTTCAAATGCAAAGACACCAACGTTATTCAAAGAGTGAGTATGCAATTTTGGACTTTCGAGAGTACCACCTGTGATTGGATCGCCATGAAAAACAATTGGAGAAATTCCCTGGGCCGTTGCTAAAAACAATCCATTTCTAACCGAACTACCGTTTGTTAACCCGGCATTAAAAGCTATGGTACCTTCATTATTTATTGATGTAAAGCCGAGGCTAAATATTCCATTGAACTTCCCGAGCCCGGCAATTGAATCCCCATCTGCAATAATGCTGGAGATAATATCTCCTGAATTTAAAAAGATAGCACCCTTGAAAGATTCAATCTCACTTTTGAAAACCAAATCTTCTTTATCATTAAAGCTAATTGCACCAATATTGCCGAAGACACCCCCGAGTGGTGAAGGTTCACCCTGTGAAACTAATTTGATAACCTTGGGGCTTTGGGCAAAAGCAATATCACTCCAGATACAAACCGAAATAAATGTTAGTAACCAAACAAAGAAAGATTTGTACGATTCCGGCACTATCCTACCCTCCTTTAAAAATATTCTAACCTGAAATAAGATTTCTAAACTAACCCTGATATGATTTTAGGAGGCAAGAATGAATTTCACTTATGAGTGTGAAATTTTTCTTACCTGATACAGTTCCCCTGAATTGAAAGTAGCTTAAGTAGTCGCTGGAAGATAAAAGATATGCTTTGACTGCTTTGACTACTTTTCTTTTTGAAACGTATAAATAAAAAAGGAGAAATTCAATATGGGAATAAGCATAGTTCTTTGGAATTGTAAAAAAAAGCCGGAATAAAAACTCCGGCTTATAGTTAGAAAAATGCGAATTATTTCAAGAGCAGAAGCTTCTTTGTTGCAGCAAAATCTCCGGCTTTTAGTTGATAGAAGTATACTCCACTTGATAAACCATCAGCATTCCAGGTTACCTCATAAGTGCCTGCAGGTTTTTCTTCATTAACTAAAGTTGCAATTTCATTCCCAAGTACATCGTAAACTTTCAGTGTTACATGACCGATTACCGGTAACTGATAACTGATAACCGTTCTCGGATTAAATGGATTAGGATAATTCTGCGAAAGCAAAAACTCTGTCGGTACTTTATCAGTTTTTTCTTCTTCAATAAAAGTAAAACCGCCGTTTGTTGTATGCATAATTGTCCCATTCCTTCCGACAGCCCAACCGGTATTTGTATCAGTAAAATAAACTGAATTTAAATCATAACCTGTTTTGCTTTCCTGTGAAGTCCAGTTTACTCCTCCATCTGAGGTTGTTATAATTGTTCCATATTGCCCAACAATCCAGCCGTTATTTGAATCAATGAAATGAACAGAGTATAATGATTCCCATCCACTCAGATTGCTTATTTGAGGCTCCCAGCTTATACCACTATTTGTAGTTTTAAGAATTCCACCCCCAACTGCCCAGCCGGTATTTTGATCGGTGAAGAAAACAGAATTTAATGTATAATTATTTGGACCTGCCTGTGGAGTCCAATTTGATCCACCATCAGTAGTTCTTAGAATTGATCCACCGGAGGCACTATAATCAATACCAACCGCAAAGCCTGTATTTGGATTAACAAAATAAACTGATTGCAAACCAGTGTTTGAACTAATTGTTTGTAGTGTCCAGTCACTTCCTCCATTTGTTGTTTTAAGAATTAATCCGGAAAAAGCAACTACATCCTGTCCGACTACCCATCCTGTCTTTGAGTCTGTGAAATAAACAGAATTAAATACGTAGTTAACTTCATTTTTTTGTATAACCCAATTTAATCCTCCATCCGTAGTTTTTAGAATTTTTCCATTACCAAAACTTCCGGAACCTATAGCCCAGCCTGTATCTGAATTGGTGAAAAAAACGGAGTGTAAATAAGTATTTGTTTCTACTATCTGTGTGACCCAGTTTGTTCCTCCATCTGTGGTTTTTAGAACAGCCGCTAAAGTATCAGTTTCATTATAACCAACAGCCCAACCGTTATTTGAATCGGAGAAATAAACAGAATATAAAAGATATTTATTCCCTTTTGATTGTAAAGTCCAGTTTGTTCCTCCATTTATAGTATTGAGAATTACTCCGTCCGAACCGACAATCCAACCGTTATTTAAATCTTCAGAATGAACCGAATATAAAACAGTATTTGCGCTACTTACAGTAGGATTCCAATTTATTCCTCCATTTGTAGTATTTAAAATTATTCCTGAAGAGGTACTCCCATCATAACCAGAAGCCCAGCCGAAATTAGAATCTGAAAAATGAATCGAGTATAATTGGTAGCTTGTCCCTGTAATCTGAGTGTTCCAGCTTGTACCTCCATCAGTCGTTTTAAGAATTATCCCGGCTCCAGCAGCCCAGCCGTTATTTGAGTCGGTAAAATGAATTGATAACAACCAATTCCCGCTCCATTGATTTGTCCAATTTGTTCCTCCATCTGTGGTTTTAATAATTACTCCAAAGTAATTACTGCCGTTGTAATCAATACCGGCTGCACACCCATTATTTTCATCTGTAAAATAAATTGATTCAACACTTTTAGGAAAAACCCCTTGTTGAAATATCCAGTCTGTTCCACCATTTATAGTTTTTAAAATCGTATTATCTTCACCTACAATCCAGCCTGTACTTGAATTGATAAAAAAAACTGAGTAAAGCGGATCGTATGGTCGTCTCGCTTGTGAAGACCAGCTTGTTCCTCCGTTTGTAGTTTTTAGAATAGTTTGACCACGACCAACAACCCATCCTGTATCTGAGTCGACAAAATAAACTGAATTTAAGTCAGAACTAGTTCCGCTTGTCAACGAGATCCAGCTTATTCCTTTATCAGTCGTTTTAATGATAGTTCCGGCTTCACCAACAGCAATAGCTGTGTTTTCATCAAACACGTATACATCTTTAAGTGTTTGACCCTGCGAAAGGGGGTTTTGCCAGAACCATTGTGCATGCAAATCTGCAATAATAAATAAGCTCAGAAAAAGAAATGAAGTTTTTTTCACTTTTTACCTGCCGGTTTAATTGAAATTTATTTTAAAAGAATTAGTTTCTTCGTTCAACAAAAGGACCTGCCTGCAGTTTATGGAAATAAATCCCTGACGACAGTATTAAAATTAGAACTATTACTTAATTTTTTAATATTTATGGATTAATTTTAATTTATCTCCAATCTCCAAATGCTAATGCTATCAAAACTCCCACACCGACTGCTAAGAAAATACTTCCTGTTATAAGCAATGCAGTGGTAACCGGATTCAATTCATCCCGTTGTATAGTTTTAATATTTGTCAGCGCTATAGAATCATCAAATACTGTTTCGAAATCGGAGTCTTCTGTATATCTAACATATCGTTTCCCATAAAGTGAATCGTTTGAAATTCGGTAATTGGATTCTTCAAAAAAATATATTGTTGAATCTTTTGCATATATTGTAAGATCACCCTCCTCCTTCAATTCCACAATTTCATCCTT
>Ga0208373_1002171_pt1 | contig 22587 bp, 25 predicted proteins | sample RifOxyC2_FD_184036 | JGI IMG/M metagenome (GOLD analysis project Ga0208373, IMG submission 184036) | Soil microbial communities from Rifle, Colorado - Rifle Oxygen_injection C2 (SPAdes) | ecosystem: Environmental > Terrestrial > Deep subsurface > Rock core/Sediment | place: Rifle, Colorado... | reverse complement strand
TGTGGCCTTGAATATTTCAACATTGCTCCAGATAGTAATTATATTCTTGGCGTTTTCAAATTTTATCCGCCGGTCAATCGTTTCCAGAACGGTCCTTAAAATATCAATCGCGTAAACCAGGCCTTTGTCGCCAACCATTAAAGAGGCCGGAAAAACAAAATGACCGGTTGAGCCACAGCCCAGATCAGCCACTTTCATGCCTTCGCCGATGCGCGCTTTGCTTAAAATTACCTTAACATCCAATAATTTATCGCCGCCGGTAATATTATACATATAAAACCGAATTGTTAATTCTCCTTGATTATACTATTATTATAGTTAATTTTTTTATTATTAACAAGGATTAAGGATTTTTTAAGGATTTTTCCGGTTTTTATAGAAATCGCTGACTGGCGCGAAACTTTTCCGGTGTATGGGTGATGGGCCGTATTTCAATAATTGTTCCATATGGAAAGCGGTGCCGTAACCTTTATGCTTATCAAAGCCGTAAACCGGATATTGTTCATGATACTTATACATTATCCGGTCCCGGGTAACTTTGGCGATGATAGACGCGGCCGCTATGGAAAAAACAAGGTTGTCGCCGCCGATGATCGCTTTTTGCTTTAAACTGGTGTTTGGCAAAGGAAATTTTCCGTCCAGAACAATGAACTCCGGCTTATTTTTAAGCGCCCCGATCGCTTTTTTCATGGCCAGAAAGGTCGCCTCTAAAATATTAATTCTGTCTATGGTTTCCTGGTCGCAAGTGCCAATGCCGACCTCAAAAACGTTCTCATAAATAAGCCCGAATAATTTCTCTCTCTTCTTTTCGCTTAGTTTTTTTGAGTCTTTGACTTCTTTAATAAGCTCCGGGCTGATCTCGTGGTCGTATTTGCAGATCACGCAGGCGGCCGCCACTGGTCCGGCTAATGGTCCCCGGCCGGCTTCGTCCAGTCCGCCGATAAGTTTATACCCCAAAGCGAATAAATTTTGTTCTTCTTTTAAGTCCATCATATTTTAATTAAACCCTAAAACCGGGAACATTGCAAACAATAAGCTCTTGCTGTTATAATATAACTAAGAATGTTTTTATATTAGATAAATATTTGCGGCTTAAAACAATAGGTTTGTATTTTTGCTTCATCCCATGTTGCAAAAACATCAGATATTCCTAACTGTTGGATAAAACAATTATTAAGAACAACAAAACAGAATGGATATTAACACAAAAAATGAATTTAAATCTACTAAGATAGCGATTATTTTTAAAATCAATTCTCAATAACCACATCGCACAACACGGAATATCTGGTTCGCGAGCTAAAATAAAAGGATTTAATTTTTATGATGACAATAACTTACTTTGTGCACGGTACAACGACAGACAATGAAAAAAATTTGGCAACGGGCTGGGCGCCTGGTGAACTTTCAGATTTAGGTATTGAGCAGTCCAAAAAATTAAGCGGAATAGTGAAAGACAAAAAGTTTTCCGTCGTGTTTTGCTCGGATTTAAAAAGAGCTGTTGATTCAGCACAATTAGCTTTTGGCAATCAATATGATATAATTCCAGATTGGAGACTTCGCGAGGCAAACTATGGTGATTTTACACAAAAACCAGCGGCAGATTTTAAAGATGACCTAACTATGTACGTCGATTCCCCGTTCCCAAATGGTGAGAGCTACAAAGATATAGAAAAAAGAGTTGCTGACTTTTTAAAAGATGCCTCGCAAAAATACGACGGAAAACATATTGCAATCGTAGCTCACCAAGCACCTCAACTCGCCCTCGATGTAATATTAAAAGGTAAAACTTGGAAACAGGCGCTAGCTGAAGATTGGCGGCATATAAAAGCGTGGAAACCGGGTTGGGAATACACGACCGAAAATTAAATCCTTTTATTCTTAACGCTTACTCTCCCAAATTCGCCTTCGCTTCGCTTCGGCGAACTTCAGATACGCCGATACGTTATCTGTAATTGAGAAATGGGGCTAAGGTGTAGAGGGGGTGGAAACTTTATAAAGATTCACTAAATTACATATCTTATGACGAAAATAATACTTGCAACATCATCTCCATATAGACGGGAAGCATTTCGTTTTCTTGATTTAGATTTTGTTGCTCAAGGGAGTGATGTTGATGAATATTCTGACGGAAGACCAGATTTACCAGAAGAACTTGTCCTTCATTTAGCAAAGCTAAAAGCCGATGCAGTTGCTAAAAACTATAATTCTGGAATAATCATCGGGTTTGATTCGGTTGGTTGGTACAATGGACAAGTTCTTGAAAAACCTAAATCAAGAGAAGAAGCATTTCAAAGATTAAATACTTTGTCTGGAAACACCCATCAATTTTATACTGGAATCTATATGAAAAATCTTGAATCTGAAGAAGAAATTTCAAAAGTTGTTGTTACAAATGTTGAGATGAGGAATTTGGCTGATTCTGAAATCAATAAATATTTAGACCAAGATTCAAAATTTAATACCTATGCTTTAGGCTATGACCCTTTGGCGCATTATAGTTCCACATTTGTTAAAAAAATTGATGGGAGTTACAATAATTTGACAAGGGGCATACCTCTTGAAACTATTGTTGAAATACTTCCTGATGTTGGATACAAACTCTAAAATTTCCGCCTTTATTCTTTGTTTAAACTGCACTTCCGCGCCTGATGAACGCCCCCTTTCTCAACTTGCTTCGCTTCTCGGGACTTCGCTTATCACAAGTGTTCCGCAAAATCACTCCGCCCTCACTAACCTGAAATTTTATTTTTTAGATAGCCCTTTTTTAAAATTTTTTGAAAAGAAAAAACCGCCTCGGATAACCTTGGCGGAAGCAGTGGGTCTGCTCAGTCCTTGATACTATTTTATATATTTGCCGTTGGTGATTTTCGAAAGCTCGACTCCAAGAAGCTTGGCTGCTTCCTCGTAACGACCTCCGTCCACTTGCACACGGTTATACCAGCCGGAGATATGGACAAGATGGCCCGATGAGCTATCTTTCCAATAAACCCCGTCCGAGCCTTCCTCGTTAGCGACGCTGGTATTTTCCAGCTTCCAGCAATTGATAGGATCGCCTTTATAATCATACTGAACAATAATCCAATTACTTCCAAATGCTCCTGCATTAAATGACGAGCATCCTCGCTGGAAACCAGCGCATCCAGTCAATAAAAGCAACATCAAAAAAACTACAATACGACGCTTCATGTCTTTTTCCTCCTCTTTTATGGTTTTAGGAACAACTCAACGCCAGGATTAGCGTTAAAAATAGTATAGCAAAAAACGTCTATCTTGTCAAGCCAGTAGCCAAAAAAATTTCAAGAGGGCTCTTTTAATAGGGTAATATTTTTAAACAAAACTCGCTCCTTATTAGTCACGCCCCGCTGCACTCTCACTTCGCTATCGCTCCGTTCGGGTCGTTTAACAAGGTGTGTTTGGTTCCGTAAAAGAGAAAAATTAAATAATTCTTTATTTATTAAATGGCCCTTTTTTAATTTCATATAAAAAGTCACTTAGGATTCATGGCCGAGAGACGGGCAAAACGAAATAGAAGCGGCAAAGAATAAAAAATAATTATAACAGAAGTACAACTACCAAAAACCCACGTTTGTAAAAGTGGGCTTTTTATTATACAATATAAGCATATAATTCATTCCACAAACTATGCCAAAAAAAATTGAAAATAAATCAATCGCAATTTTTGAAGATAAGCCCGTCCGTCGGATTTGGTCTAAAAAAGACGAAAAGTGGTATTTTAGCGTGGTTGATGTGGTTAGAGTGCTAACTGACAGCGTAAATCCCCAAGTCTACTGGCGAGTATTAAAAAAACGCCTACTGGATGACGGCGCAAATGAAACCGTTACAAAATGTAACGGTTTGAAAATGATGGCGCCTGATGGGAAATTACGCGAAACAGACACCGCCGACACCGAAGCTTTACTTAGAATTATACAGAGCATCCCCTCACCTAAAGCTGAGCCATTCAAACTTTGGCTGGCTAAAGTCGGCTATGAAAGATTACGCGAAACAGTTGACCCGGAAATCGCAGTAAACCGCGCCAGGGAAAACTGGCAAGTGTTAGGCCGTTCACAAAAATGGATTGAACAGCGCATGCGCGGACAGGAAATCAGGAATAAGCTGACTGATTATTGGGCGACGCACGAAGTAACTGAAAAAGAAGAATTTGCTATTTTAACAAACATAATTCATCGAGAATGGAGCGGCTTAACAGTCAAAAAACACAAGAGCATTAAAAAACTAAAGGGCCACAACCTCCGCGATAATATGACCGAGGCTGAATTGGTATTTGCTTCGTTAGCCGAACTTACAACAAGAAACGTTGCCGAAAAAGATTTAGCTACGGGGTTAAAAGAAAATGCCATCTCCGCAATCAAAGGTGGCCGGTACGCTGGCAAAGCGCGAAATGATTTTGAAAAATTGACTGGCAAAAAAGTAGTTTCTGGAGATAATTTTTTGCCATCAGCTAAACAAAAGAAATTGTCGCTTCGCGACAAAAAATAAAAAAATTTCGCCCCCAAATCTAATTCGCTACGCGAATTATAAAAAATTTTTGGAATTATTTTTAAAATACATCGCCGAACTCGGGATATGCGAAATGTCCATCCCCGCCTGCGGGCAGGCAGGCGGCCGCGGGCAAACCCTCGTTGTGTAAAATAAAAAAATTATGACAATCAAGCAAAAATTTTTTTATGAAAGAATACCGTTTATTTGTTTTTTAGTATCAATCTATTCTTGGTTTTTCCCGATATGTGACATAGGGAGCTTCCTCCCAAACCCTGGTTGTATTATTTTAATTCTAATTTTAAGATTCATGGTTCCATTATTTGGAATAATATTTCTTGTAGTTTATAAAAATAAACAAAAAGAGATAAAATAATTTTTTTCATCATATAACACCGCGATAAGCGATTACATCCGCCCTGGGCGGACTCCACCCAAATCCGCCGAATCAGCGGACTTCGGACACTCGTAATGTTATACCGAAATTGGTTGCCTAAGTCTTATCTAAAAACCCATGTCAAAAATTTCACTCATAATAATTACGGGGCTTCCGGGAACTGGAAAAACAACGCTGGGCAAAAAATTGGCCGAAGAATTTCGCCTACCTTTTATTTGCAAAGACGACATCAAGGAACTTCTTTTTGATGGCTTGGGCTGGCAAGATCGTGAGTGGTCTAAAAAAATTGGCGGGTCAAGTTATGATTTATTATATTTTATCACTGAGTCGCTTTTGAGGGCTGGAAAATCTTTGATCGTAGAAACAAACTTTAATCCGAAGTTTGCCGACAAAAAATTCCTTGACCTGAAGAAAAAATATAATTTTGCACCATTTCAAGTTAGGTGTATTACAGACGGCGAAATTCTTCTTGATAGATTTATAAAACGCGCCAATTCCAATGAACGTCATGCTGGCCACGTTGACGCTGAAAGCATAGATGAGTGGCGGTCAATTTTACTGCAGGGAAAAATAGAAGCCCTGAATATCGGAGGTGAAATTTTTGACATTGACACCAGTGATTTTAATAAGATTGATTATAATAAATTAGTTAGCGCTATTAAATCGGCAACCAATATTAAATAATAAAAATTTATGACTTGGATAACTTTCGCGATTTTAGCCGTTACCAGTTTCGGATTTTATAATCTTTTTGTGAAGCTGACCGCGGATAAATTAAGTCCGACGATCGCGTTGATGTTTATCGCGGGAACATCTTTTGTGGTCGCGACGATCGCGACTTTAATATTTAAATTCACGGGTCAATCCCTGACTTTTTCAAAAAATGCGATACTGTTCCCGATTTTAGCGGGCATATCTACCGGGGTTGCGGAAATTTTTTATCTGTTCATGTTCACGAAAAACGCCCCGCTTAATGTCGGTACCCCCTTTGTTGTCGGCGGCACGATCGTAGCCGCGGTAATATTAAGTTTGTTTATATTAAAAGAACCGCTCTCCGCGGTAAAAATCGCCGGAATACTCATGGCTTTAACCGGTCTAATATTATTAACCCGGGGTTAAATTTTTAAACCTAAAAAATAATTAAATATTTATAAATAAAAAAGTTCTATGATTAACATGATCCTTGTGGCCGCCGGCGCGATTCTGCTTGTTTACTCGGCCGGGCTTTGCCACAAACTAAACAGGGCCGTAAATAATTGCGCCATCAATAAACCCTGCTGGGTTATCCTGGCTCTGATCTATTTATTTATCGCCGGCTATCTCGCGTTCTTTGTCCGCCTGTTTTATTTCCCGGCCCACACCGCGGGTGAGTTACTGGTCAGCGCCATATTCTTTTTCGGCGCCGTCTTCGTGGTCATAGTATCAAAAACCAACCACAGATTAATCTTTGACCTGATAAAAAAATCAAGCGACCTGGAAAATAAAAACCAGGAATTATCCCGTCGCGCCGAAGAATTAAAATTATCGGAAAATAAATACAAAGAACGGTCGCAGGAACTGGATAAAACCTTGGAAAGTTTTTATACTCTGCGTTTGGGTATGGAGCGGGACTTGAAAAAAAATGTTCTGGAAGAAGAAAATAAAAAAATAAAAGAACGTCTGGATAAATTAAGAAGTGAAAATACTTAAATTTATAAAAATATCTGAATATATAAAACACGGCCGACTAAATGAGTTGGGCCGCGTTTTTATTTTTAAAAAATTTTTTATTTCTGGGGGGCGGTTTTTTTAGGCAGGCTTCTGTCTAAAATCGGACCGATCTTCTGGCCGCTTTTAAGCTGTAAGTATTGATAGGCTGACAAGGCCGCGATCGTACCCTGGCCGCAGGCGATAGTGATCTGCTTGAAGACGACCTGTGTGGCGTCGCCGGCGGCGAATACCCCAGGTTGATCGGTGGCGCATCTGTCGTCCACTATGATCTGATCCCGCTCGTCGCGCTTAACCAAATCTTTAACCAGGTCCGTATGGGCGATCCGGCCGACTTCAATAAAAATACCGTTCAGATTTATATCCCTGGTCTTATTGCTTATAGTATTTAAAACTTTTATACTCTCCACTCTTTCTGAACCGTTTATCTCTTTCACCTCGCTGTCTAAAATCATTTCAATATTATTTTTATTTTTCACCTCTTCCACTAAAGCCTCAAAGGCTTTAAAGTTCTGACTGCGGTGGATCAGGTAAACTTTTTGGGCGATCTTAGAAAGTACTTCCGCCGCGTCCAGGGCGGCATTGCCGCCGCCGACCACGGCCACGGTTTTATTCCTGTAAAACGGGCCGTCGCAATTAGCGCAATAAGAAACTCCCCGGCCGTTAAACTCCTCTTCGCCTTTTATGGCTAAACGCCGCGGCAAAAGACCCATGGCGATGATTATGGTTTTTGTTTTAAATTCTTCCTGTCCGGTATAAAGAATAAAACTGCCATCGTCTTGTTTTTTAATTTCCTTCACCTCGGAATTTTTTATTTCCACACCCAGGCCGGTCACCTGCTCCTGTAATTTAGAAATAAAATCATAGCTCTGGATATTTTTAAATCCGGGATAGTTTTCAATTTCCGAGGCCCAGATTACCTGTCCCCCCACCTGCTTGCCGATAATTAAGGTTTTCATTTCCCGCCTGATCGCGTAAATTCCGGCGGTAATACCGGCCGGACCGGCGCCGATAATAATTGTGTCGTACATATTTTAATAATTAGTGAATAGTATTATAAATCAATTTTAGCCAATAAATAGAAAAACCGCAACTAAAAATCCCGGATCGCGGGATTTTTTATATGTAGTATATTTTTTAAATTATCCTGATTATCCGGTTCGTCTTTTTCTTTAATCTTTTGATCTTATATATCCTTTTAGAAACCTCTGAGCCGATAAAATTAGCCAACACTCCGATCGTCGCCGAACTGATCTGGTTTAAAGCCTCTGCTCCGCCGGCGAATTCTTCCGGTTTAAGCATATATATATAACCGATCACTAGGTTGGTCACCAGCCACACCGCCACCCAAATCTCGCCCAGGCGCCAATTATGAAGATTTGTTGACCATCTGTCAACCTCTTTACTGACATTATATAAAGAAAGAAAGGCCAAATAAAACATTAGAAACCCGCTAGTAAAGGTCAGCGAATTCGTGAAAAAATCAACAATCAAACCACACCATACCGCCAAGGTATAGATCTTGAACCAAAACCGTAAAAATCTCCAGTTCCTGTTTAAAAATGTGACAGATGGTTCAAGTTTTTGTAGAGCCATTTGTCCCATACTTTTGGGTCCCACACCTTTAACACTATCCTATAAAAATTTTATAGTTTAGTGTCAGGGGATGCTTGTGGAGTGGGAGACATGAACTGCTGTGAAAAGGTGCGGGTATTAATAAATAATGCTTACACTATTATTATATTAAATTTTAACAAAAACGTCAAATTAAACTTTTTATTACTGTCAACTTTTTTTATTTTTCTATATAATTTTATTTTTGCTAGTATTAATAAACTATTTTTTATAAAATAAATTAATTTTTTATCATCCTATAACTTATCCTCAAGTTGTCCACTACTTATTATTTATTTAATATTAGCTATAAAGTAAATCATTAGTCCACATTTTTGTAGACTTTTACACCTACTTATTTTTATTATTTTTTGCCTGATTTTTGATTATTTTACTATTGTTTTATAAATCCCCTCTTTAATTTTATTAAATTATTTTTTATGCCCAGGGTTTCTTGTACAAATATATTTATACTAATATTAATAAATCAAGGTTCTTTGTAGAACTTTTCATTGTTCTACGAAAAACAATTACCAGATCTAATTATCTAGTTTTGTATATTTAACATGTTCTTTGTGGAACACCGCATTACTAAGTGATTTTAAAAATACTGGGGTGTTTTGTAATTTAGAAAGAAATATTTTTACCATTATTTGCCCTTCAAATTAAAACAAGGCTGGTATTAATGGTTTGTTTTTTATAATATGTTCTTTGTAGAACTTTTATAATACTAGTTTATAAAAAATTAACTACTACTTTTTTATTCTATTTTGTTCTATAAAGAACATTAAACTACACACCAACCCAGTTAGTGAAATTATTATTTATATTAATTAATAGAATCCACCCGGAGCAGATATTTTAGGGATCTAGTCTACTAACGGGCGGCCTGGATTCTCTCTGTCAACTGGCGGATTCGCCGGAATAACAAATAATAATTATATAAATTATTATATATATTTATAATACTATAATACTATATTATTATATTACAAAAATACCAACTCGTTTGTTCTACAAAGAACCTTGTATCACAAAATAATTTTTAAAATATTGGTGTGTTTTGTAATTTAGAAAGAAATATTTTTACCCTTATCTGCTCCTTAAAGTAGAATAAAATAAATAATTAGTTTTATTTTTTGTAATATGTTCTTTATAGAACTTTAATGTCTGTGTCTTTAGATTCACTACTATGTTTTTTAAAAGCCAAACAACATGTTCCATATAGAACGATTTTTAAATAAAAAAAATAACCCTCAAATATATTTAAGGGTTAATAATTAAATGATTTTATTTTTTATTTTTTTTACTTAATTTAAACCAGGGTAGATCAGAGAGTTTGTGTCCTTTTTCTATAAAAGCCGCTAAAGCTGACAGAGTTGCCATATGAAACGGCTTGTTTTTATAAAGGCTGATTATTTCCGGATCATTTAAAGCGGTTTTAAAATGGTTAGTCATTTTATTCCTCCTTTTTTCTTTTAATTTTTTTGTGGACCATAAGGGACTTGAACCCTTGACCTCTTCCATGCCATGGAAGCGCTCTAGCCAACTGAGCTAATGGCCCGAATATTATAAATTTTATTTAATATTAGCTAAAATATTTTAAATAGTCCTGGTGCTCTCGAGAGGAATCGAACCTCTATTTAGGGTTTAGGAAACCCCCGTTCTATCCATTGAACTACAAGAGCCGAAGGCTGTAATTAACTTTGGGGGGTTGAAAATTTTTGGAAAACAAAAATTAAAATATGATAATACATATTTTAATATGTTTAAATAATATAATAAATAATTTAATTTGGCAAGAACCAGGGGGTATAAAATAAATAGTAATTATCTTGTAATTTGTCTATACTTATACTAAAGTAATAGTATGATTAATTTTTTAATAATCTTATTTTATGGATTTGGCGCGAATCAAATTTTTGATTCAAAATAAATCCATGACTATCTATTTTTATGTTCAACAAAGACAATAATGAAATGAGCTACAAAGAGGCGGAAACAATTATCGGGCCTTCTATTAAAGTTAAGGGTAATTTTCATGGGCAGGGAAATATAATTATTGAAGGCGTGGTTGAAGGTAGCATAAAAACCAGCAACTTTTTATTGATCGGTAATAAAGCTAAGGTGACAGCCAATGTTGAGGCTAAAGAAGCGAAGATCGGCGGCGAGATCCATGGTAATATTAAAGTTGATGGTTATTTAGAGGTGGCGGCTACCGCTAAAATTTTTGGCGACATTGAAGCTAATAAATTATCCATTGAGAAAAATGCTATTTTAAACGGAAATTGCCGGATGTCTAAGGGTGGTGAAATAACTACGGAAAAAAAATAATTTTATATCGGACGCTTAAGACGCGTTAAAAGTTTGTGGATATATGCATGTTTATATATACGACCTATACGTCACCCAGCCGAAATTTAGTAACACGATTACCCGGGTGGAAACGCGGATCACTGACCTGGGATTAAATGGAAAGATCATTCGCTTAGGTGTAATGAGCTCTCTTTATGATTCAATTGAAAATGAATTAAACAAAGGCGCGAAAACAATCATAGCGGTTGGGAATAATAGCCTTTTGAACCAGGTGATAAATTCCGTAGCCCGATTAACAGCCCTAAACTCTGTTAATAAAAACATACCGATCGGTTTTATACCGATCGGCAAAAAAGATAATGAGATCGCTGATCATTTAGGTATCACTCTCAATGAAGAAGCTTGTGATATTTTATCGGCGCGGCGAGTGCAAAAACTTGATCTTGGCCTTATAAATAATTATTATTTTTTAACCCAGGCAACAATTACAACTGAGGGTACAACCGTAGAGATAGATAAAAATTATTCCATAGAAATACTGGAGAAAGGGGAGGTGGGTATTGTTAATCTGCCGATAAACGTTGAGATGCCGGAAAATATAAAATCAAACGCTAAAGACGGTGTTTTGGAACTTTTTATAAAAACCAGGAACGCTAAAAAATTCTTACCGATCAGCACAGGCAAACCAAACCAAAGTGTTTTCTCTTTTCAAAAACTTAAAATCATCAACTCTAAATATCCGGTTATAATTGATAATTCAATCAATATCCCCACGCCGGTAAATATCACTATCGCTAAAGAAAAGATCAATCTGATCGTTGGAAAAAACCGAAGTTTTTAACAAAATAATTATAAATATAAAAACTATCCATTTTACAGGATAGTTTTTATTATATTTTATAATTCTGTTTTTTCCACTTTATCAATCTTTAATTCCGGTAAAAATCTACCGGCGAATTCCCGGAATTTTTTCGGATCATCGGTTGTAAAATATCGCCTTGGCTGTTTTTTTTCCAACTTCAAATCAATCTCTTTATGTTTATTTAAATAAATCTTTAACTTTTCGGCGGTAGCGGCCGGCGTGCTGATTATTTTAGTTTTTTTACCGACTATATTTTGAATATCTTTTTCTAAAAACGGATAATGTGTACAACCTAAAATCAGATAATCAATTTTTTTTTCTTTTAACGGACGTAGATATTTTCTTAAGATCATTTTTGTTTCAATTTTTTTCACCCAAGCCTCTTCCACTAACGGAACCAGAAGGGGAGTGCTGATAGAAAAAATCAGAGGTTGATTATTAACCTGTTTTAAAATAGAAATTTTTTTGATCTCATCTTCATAAACCTTTGAGTTAATTGTAGTTTTTGTGCCGATCAGACCGATTTTAACCGGTTTATTTTTTAAACTATACCGCGCGTTCTCTAAAACTGTTTCCACTACCGGTATTACCACGCCTAAAACTTTTTTAAGAGGATATTTTTTTGGCAAATATTCTTGTTGAATTTTTTTTAGGGCTTGAGCGGAAACGGTATTGCAGGCGATAATAATCAGATCACAGTTATGGTTAAATAAAAAATCTACCGCCTCACAAGCGTAATTATAAATCACATCCGGTGATTTATTGCCATACGGCGCGCGGGCATTATCCCCTAGATAAATATAATTATAATCCGGCAATTCTTTTATTAACCCCTTTAAAATCGTTAACCCGCCGAAGCCGGAGTCAAAAATACCGATCATTTTGTTTTTTATTATATCTTAATAACCTTATTTATATTATAGCATCTATCTTTTTGTAAACAAAAAAGTATTAAACATAAAAATTTACATTTAATACTTTAAAAACTTTATTTAATCACTTCACCTTCAATTATTTTATTTTTTTCGCTTTGTTTTTTAAATATATAGAGTTGCTGTAAACCGGTTAAAAGCGTGGTCACCAACCAATAAAGCGATAAGCCGCCCGGAAAAGAAAGCCCGATAAAAACGGTCATAAGCGGCATAAAATAAAGCATTTGTTTATTCATAACCGCCATCATGTCTTCGTCGCGGGCACCGGATGATTTTACCGCCGGCCGCTTAGTCATCATCATTTTTGACTGCCAGAATTGCGCCAAACCAGCTAACACGGCAAAAGGAATATTGCGCTCATGTAAATTTATAAAACCGAATGATATATAATTCACTGATTCCGGTTTTGAAATAAAAGAATAAACCAAATCTAAGTGGCCGTTTTCAAAACCATTACTGAATACCCGGAAAACCGCCCATAAAAATGGTAATTGGATCAAAAGCGGTAAGCAGGAAGACAGGGGATTAACTTTATTGGTTTTATATAGATCCATCATCGCCCGCCCCATTTCTTCTTTTTTATCCTTATACTTTCTTTTTAACTCCTCAATTTGCGGTTGCAGGTCCTGCAGGGCTTTTTGTGACTGTAAAGCTTTTTTTGATAAGGGTAGTAATAATAATTTTATAATTATAGTCAGTAAAATTATCACCACTCCCAGATCATGACCTGGAACTATATTATATAAAAATATCACTAAATTAAAAATCGGCTGGTAAAAAAAAGTTTGAAATATGTTCATAGAATAATGAATTATTTTTTATTTTACAGGATCATACCCGCCCTTATTCCAGGGATTACACCTTAGTATCCGCCAAGCCGCCTTAAAACCGCCTTTTATAACCCCGTACTTCGTGATAACGCCAATAGCGTATTCGGAGCAGGTAGGAGAAAAACGGCAATAACCATAAGGGTATAGGTATTTAAAAAATCCATGGTCAAAGGAAAGAGTTTTTTGATATAATCTTATTATCTTTATAGTGATTAGTTTTGACAAATAAAAAAAGATGTTCATCTTTTCGTTGTTTTATACAGATAAAGTTTATATAAATGCCTTCTTAGGGAAGTATGTATATCATTAAAATCTTTTTTTATTATTTCCGGCAAGCTTATTATCACAAGATCATTACCTGGTTTTAACTCTTCTAGTTGTGGCCGAAGCGCTTCCCGAAGGCGTCTTTTTATCTTATTTCTTTCTACCGCTTTCCGGCTCACTTTAGAACTAACCACTATTCCAAATCTATTTATATCTAAATCATTCTTTAATGTTTTTACACCTATTATTTTATCAAAACTGGACCGGCCTTTTTTATAGATATTATCAAAGTCTTTCTTTTTAACCAGCCGATTCAATTTTTTTAACATAAAATACGGTAAATAAATTTACTTGGTTAATTTTTTCCTGCCTTTATCACGGCGGCTTTTAATCACATCTCTTCCATTTTTAGTTTCCATGCGTTGCCGAAAACCGTGTTTCTTTTTAGCCCTTCTCACGTTTGGTTGGTATGTCCTTTTTGGCATATGCGATAAAATTTTTATTCGAAGTTATAATGTAATATTAGCTAATTAAAAAAAACAACATTAAAGAAATACGAATAAAAATAAATTTTTAATTTATAATAATATTAACAACATAACATTTTTCTACACCCAAGTCAATGGATATTTGGTATTTATTTATCTGTGTTTAATTAAGTGTATAAGTATGGTTATTACCCTTGATATTTTGTTGATCTTTTTTAAGTTTAGAAAATCAACCTGTATAACTAAGAGTTCTATGCACCATTTTTTTTATTTTTTACACAAGTTTAAAATCCTTATTCTTTTTTAATATTAAAAAAATTCATTCATTTTTTAAAACTTACTAACAGTCTTATTATTATTATTAGTTAAATATTATATTATTATACACTCACACACACAAGTAAAAAATTTAAATTATTTTGTGGTTATTTATAAAAATAATAAAAAATTATTTCAAATAAATATATTTTTACAAAATAGTAAGCATTAAAATATCTTTCCACTTATCATTAACAGCTTATGAACAAATCAAAGGGTTTTATATTTTTAAATTAACTGTTATAATTCTATTATTAAATTAATAAGATTTTAATTTTAATATTTCTATGACTTTTAAGTAAAAATTTGCTATTTAAATTTACAATCTTTCTTTTTTACTATAGATTAATAATAACGATAATTTACTACACAATTATTTTTTTTATGAATAATGATCAACTATGGCAATCAGTGTTAGGTGAAATAGAATTAAGTTTATCAAAAGCTAATTTTACCACCTGGTTTAAAAACACCTTTATATCTTCTTTTGAAGAAGATAAAGTCGTAATTTGCGTTCCGAATACTTTCACTAAAGCCTGGTTGGAAAAAAAATATCACAAACAAATCATGGAAGCTTTACAAAATATCAGTAATAAAAAAATAAATACTATTTTTTATAAAGTAGAAACCAGAAAAACTAATCCGGTAGGTGATCTTTTAAAAAAAATGAAAATAAAAAAAGAGACTGATAACAAAGAACCGGTATTAGTTAATAGATTCGGTTTAAATGCCCGCTATACCTTTGATAATTTTATAGTAGGAAAGGGTAATGAACTAGCTCATGCGGCTTGTCAGGCAGTGGCCGCTAATCCCGGTAATGCTTATAACCCTTTATTTATCTATGGCGGCGTCGGTTTAGGTAAAACACATCTACTACAAGCGATCGGCCATGAGGTTTTAAAAAATACCGATAAAATCCTATACGTCACTTGTGAAAAATTCACTAATGATTACGTTCAATCGGTAAAAAGCGGACAAGCCAAGGATTTTAAACAGAAATATCGGAATGTTGACCTTTTATTAATTGATGATATTCAGTTTATGGCCGGTAAAGACGGCACGCAGGAAGAATTTTTTCATACTTTCAATGAACTTCATCAAACTAATAAACAAATTATTCTTACTTCTGATCGTCCGCCTAAATCAATACCGGCGTTAGAAAAAAGGTTGATTTCTCGCTTTGAATGGGGGATGATAGCGGATATAACCCAACCGGATATAGAAACCAGAGTGGCGATACTTGAATCAAAATGTAAGGAAAAAAACTATTCCCTTGATTCAGAAGTGCTTTATTATATCGCTAATAATGTCCAGAATAATATCAGGGAACTAGAAGGGGCTTTAAATCGCCTGATCGCCTTTCATGAATTCAATAATTCTTTCCCGACAATAGACACCACAAAAAACATTTTAAATAGTTTGATTTTAAATATTCAATCCAAATCAATAACCAGTAAAGATATTATTGAAGCGGTTTCCAGATTTTTTGATGTGTCTAATAAAGATATAATCGGAAAAAGCCGTAAAAAAGAATTAGTATATCCGCGGCAGATCACGATGTTTTTAATGCGCAGAGAAATAAATAATTCTTATCCGACTATCGGCGGCGAATTAGGCGGACGTGACCATACTACCGCGATACACGCTTATAATAAAATTTTAAAAGAAGTTAATGATAATGAAAAAACAAAACAAGACGTGGAGTCAATTAAACAATTAATATATAGTAGTTGTTAGCACTTATAAATTATATGAAATTATCAAGTTTGCAGGAAAATTTAAAAAACGGCCTATATCTCGTTAGTCACATCGCCGGAAAAAACGTTAATTTGCCTATTTTAAATAATATAAAAATAGAAACTTTTAACAACCACATCAAATTAACAACCACTGATCTGGAAATCGGTATTACCACTAAAATAAGAGGAAAAATAGAAAAAGAAGGCGCTTTCACCGTTGAATCAAAATTGATAACGGATTTTATTTCTTTATTACCGAATAAAAAAATAGATATTGAGAACAAGGAAAATAAGTTATTTATCAAAAGCGATAATTATAAAACAATCATAAAAGGGCAGATAGCTGATGACTTTCCTTTAATACCGGAAGTATCTAAAGATCATTATTATAAAACTAAAATAGACAGTTTTAAAAAATCCTTATCCCAAGTAATATTCGCTGTCTCTAATTCTGAATCCAGGGCGGAGTTATCCGGGGTCTTTTTTAATTTTACTAAAGATAAATTAATTATGGCCGCTACTGATAGTTATCGTTTAGCGGAAAAAGAAATTAAAATAAATTCTAATTCCAATGAAGAAAAAAAGATAATCATCCCGGCTAAAACCCTACAGGAATTAATCAGGGTTTTGGGCGCTATTAAAGATGAGGAGTTAAGCGCTGACGGCGGAGAGATAATTTTTTATGTGACCGATAATCAGATATTATTCGTGGTCGGTAATACAGAGATTGTTTCCCGTTTAATAGAGGGCCAATATCCGGACTATAAACAGATCATCCCGGTTAATAATGAAACTATGGCTATTATTGAAAGAGCGGAATTTATTCGGGCGGTAAAAGCCACAGCCTTATTTTCCAAGACTGGTATTAATGATATTAATCTTGATTTCCCCTTAGGTAAAAAAAAGATCATTATCACTTCAACCTCAAGCCAGACCGGCGAGAATACGACCGATCTGGACGCGGATGTTAACGGTAAAGACAATGGTATTGTGGTTAATTATCGTTATCTTTTAGACGGCATAAATAATATTGATACAGATAATATTAAATTTGAAATAATCAACAGTAATACACCCTGTATCTTAAGGCCATATAATGAAGAGAAAAACCCAAATAATTATCTTTATATAATCATGCCGATAAAACAATAATAAAATATTAAAATTCCTTTACGATAAAAAAATCCCGGCTTAGTGTCGGGATTTTTGTGTCTGAATATTTTTTAATTAAACTGGTTGATGTTGTTAATAATTATAGTTATATCGTTGGTTTTTATTTTTTCATTCTTCCAGGTGACGGCTTCGCCGTATATTTTATAAGTCCCGGAAGGAGGTATATCGTTCCATAACCAAGTTATAGTGTTTTCTTCAATTGATTTTATGGCGGCTATGATTTTCTGGGAGTTGTTATTTTCTGATAATAAATATATATTTACCGCGGCCAATTGTTTAGGATTATTTGTTTCCATTTTTAATAATAAAGGGAAATCAATATTAGAAACCGCTAAACCGCTATTCGGGGAGATAAATGATAAATTTGTTGTAATATTATTTTCATTGTTCTCTAAAACTAAATTGAATTCAACTTCTTTGGTGGCGCAATTATCAACATCATCACAAACTCGTACTTTTAAATTATAAAAACCATTACTTAAAAAATTTACCACCTTTTGCAGATTAAATGGGTAAGAGTTGTTTGTAAATAGTAAATTATTATTAATATAATATTCAGCGCGGGTTATACCCCGGGGAGCGGAAGCGTTAATACGCGCCATTAACAAAGGAGTGTTAACCACCTGATTATTTGTGGGATTTATTAACTCTAGCTTCGGCTGGTTTTCTTGGGTGTGTAAATTATCATATTCTGTGGGTGGGGTGGTGCTGGAGATAAAAGCACCTTCTGGCGTAGAGGAGGCTATTTGTTTTTTTGCCCATTCCAAAACCCGGCTTTCCCACAAATTGAATTGAGGATCTTTTTCCGGGTTTTTCGGCGCGTCACTTAAAGGATTGTTTTTATCAACAAAATAAAGAATAGAGTGCGGTTCATAAAAAACTTTTTCTTCAATTGATTCCGGCGGAGTGTATTCAGTCGCCAGGAGACCGGTTATCCGATCTATTTTTATCGTGGTGGCGACTCCAACTTCACCGTCTAAAATCGGTTTTCCGGTTTTCGGAATTTCCGGTTTTCGGAATTCTTCTATTGGCGTATCACCTAAAACTTTTTTCATGTAAGCATGCCAGATCGGCGCCGCTACCACACTGCCATCCGCCCCCCGCTTCATTTCCGAATTATCATTGTTTCCAACCCAAACCCCAGTGACAAGAGAAGGGGTATAACCGATCGTCCAGGCGTCATGATAATCGTTAGTGGTACCGGTTTTAGCCGCTACCGGGCGCGATCCTAGGTTAAGTAAATTTGATTCAGTAAAGATATAGGCCCGGGCGCTGTTGTCGGATAAGATATCATTAACCATTCGTGCGACCTTGGGGTCAAGAACCCTTTTTTCCGGGGTTTCCGCGTATTCTTCTAATATTTTACCAGTCTTATCCTCAACCTTTAAAATACTGACCGTGGGGTGGATTACACCTTCACGGGCGAAGGCGCTGTAAGCATTGGTGTGCTCTAATAATTTAACCTCACCACCCCCTAAAACCAAAGATAAGCCGTAACGATCTGGTTCATTTAAAGTTGAATATCCAAGTTGTTGGGCGATATCAATAACCTTGTCTACCCCCGCTAAGTACAAGGTTTTTACTGCCGGAACATTAAGGGAGCCGGCCAGGGCCTTGCGCATAGTTACCGGACCATGCTCTTTTAAATTATAATTATGCGGTTCATACGGATCTTGTTTTGATCCTTCTGGGGTAAAATTAGTGACTACATCATAAAGGATAGTGTCTGGGGTATAACCCTTGATAAAAGCAGTGGCATAAACCAAAGGTTTTAAAGAAGAGCCGGGTTGCCGGTTGCTGGTGCAAATATTGACCTGACCGTCAATCTCGTCGTTAAAATAGTCGCGGGATCCAACCATTGCCAGTATTTGTCCGGTTTTCGGGTCAATAGAAACCAGGGCGGCGTTAGAGGCGTTCCATTTTTCCGCGTTTTTCGGAGCTACTTCAGTCACAACCTCTTCGGCGATTTTTTGTTTATACATATCAAGGGTAGTGTAAATTTTCAATCCGCCCTGCTCTACCATTTTTTCTCCGTATTTTTCAGATAACATTTCTTTGATGTACATAACGAAATGCGGAGCCTTGATATTAGTAGTTGGCCCTTTGAATTTAATCTCTTCGTTTTTAGCCGCCCCCGCCGCTTCTTCGGTGATATAACCCTGCTCTACCATTAAGTCTAGAATATATTTTTGTCTGCCTAAAAGCAATTCCTGATTCGGTCCGTAAGGAGAATATTTACTGGGTGCTTGCGGTAGAGCGGCTAGTATGGCCGCCTCCGCTAAAGTAATATCCTTGGCGCTTTTTCCGAAATAACGCTCACTGGCCGCCTCTACGCCATAGGCGGTGGAGCCGTAAGGGATTTCATTGAAATACATTTGTAATATCTCATCCTTGGTATATTTTTTTTCTAAGCGGTATGATAATATCCACTCTTTTATTTTTCTTTTTACGCTTCTTTCTGAGGTTAAGATCGCGTTTTTTACGAATTGCTGGGTTAAAGTGGATCCACCATGAACCGTTTTTCCTCTAATTTTTTGCCAAACAACACCGCGGAAAATACCCCATAAACTTATGCCGCCATGCTTATAAAAATCCCTATCTTCAATAGCGATAGTCGCCTGTTTAACATAATCCGGCAGATCAGAAAGATTTACTAAAGTTCTTTTTTGGTCGCCATGTATTTCATATAAAACCTCTTTCCCGGTGCGGTCATAAATGATCGTGCTTTGAGCTAGTTCACGTTCAATTAATCCGCCCGGATCCGGCAGGCCGCGGGATATCCACATAACGGTTATAAAAGAAAATAAAACGCCAAATAAAAACAAAACCAGAGCCGCCAAAACAAGCTTTTTTTTAAGGCCGCTAAAATTAAAATCAATCTGTTTAAAAACAACAGATGTTCGCCCGGCTTTCTTGGAAACGCGCATGGTTTTTTGGGGACGCCTGATATAATATTTTTTATGGTTAGCGCGCCAGCCCTGACTTTTATTTTTTATTTGTGGAATAGGCATGATATTTTTTTATTCGCGGTAATATTTGGCGGCCGCCTCCGGTGAGACGGAATTAATAATAAGACCACTACCCAACTCAATCCCGGCCCAAATAGAATCGCGCGGCTGGATCTTTAAATAGAAATGCTGGTCGCGGTTGGAGATTATTTGGTGCAGGAAGTAATTAAAAGACAGGTCAAGCGCCCCGATCTTTGTGAGGATTTTTTTCATGGCGGTCGCGAAAGATTTTAATTCAGCCGGTTTCATTTGCGTGATATTATCAATATGGCGCTTGGTGAACACCCAGCTTTCATAATGGAACTCCGAGGCGTAAGGGGTGAAAGCGGCGACATATTTATCTTCAAAGACTTTTCGTTCCGACCGCATCTCTTTTTTTATAATATCGCAATAAGGGCAGTTCCCGTGTTTTATTTTATATGATTGAGCCGCGGCTATTTCACTATTTACCTCCGGGGGGATAATATTAGTAGCGAATATCTGGGAGTGGGCGTGTACGATAGAGGCTCCGGCTTTTGATCCTTGATTCTTAAAACAAAGCACGTAGTCAATTTTATCTATCTTGCTTATAATTTCGGTGCGGCGCGCGTACATCCGAAGAACCTGCTCAATTTCATCTATACTTAAATCATCTAAATCATCGTTATGCCGCCTGGTTTCTATTATTACTTCCTGGGCGCCGTAAGCGCGCTCGTTATCCAGGGTAACGGCGGGAAAGATGTTATCAATACTGGCCACCAGCCATTTTTTAGGATCATCCGGTTTTATGATCTTATCTTTTAAAGCGGTTTCCTTGATATTTCCGGGGCAAAACGGGCAGGCGGCGGTCCGCTTAATAACGGTTTCTTCTTTTATGTCGCGCGGCCGCTTGGCCCGGCCCGGGGTGATTATTACGTATTTATCCTGCAAATACGCCTTACGGATCTCGGATTTATGTTTCATAGGATAATAAAATTTTAATTTTGTTTATAAGCCTGTTTAAATATAAGCGCTTAATCAGAGAAATGGGCGCTTTAATTTAAATAGCCCGCAGAAAGCGTGTTAAGATTTAATATACAATATAAATTATACCAAATCAAGGGCGAATATTAAAGAGGAGTTACGCGAGTTTGTTTATTAAAAAAAGTTTAACAGTAAATTAAAATACCGCTATTAAAAAGCGGAATTGGTTATTGTGAGTTTTTATTTTAACAGATATTTTAATTTTACGGAAGCTGTGCCGATAGTCGTGTCGCCGATGCCATAATAAATTTTTAAAATATCATCAACTATGACCGCGCCGTTACAAAATATCACCCGGGGTAGTTTATGTTTTTTATTTGCGTTTTTAATTAATGTTTTTAATTTTTTTTCCCCCATTGTTTCCATAGTTTTAAATCCGCCGGGCAGGATATTAACCAGTCCAGATGGGGTGTGGCCGGCCGGAGGCGCGAAAATCGGCACCGGAGTTCTATATAAAACCTTGGTCGGTTTTTTCAAGTCCAAAAGTACGAACCCCAGGCGGTAAGTTATTTGGCTATTTTTATTTTCTATGCCGTGATATAAAACCAGCCAACCTTTTTTAGTTTTTAAAGGCGGCGGCCCCATTTCAATATGGGCGCTGTCAAAAAAATTCGGGCGTGGCCTTAAGAATGGTTTGTAAACCGGACGCCACCTTATTCCGTCTTCAGAGCTTGCTAACCAGATGTGGCGGTCTCCGAAGATCATATAAAAGTTATCATCTATTTTTTCCGGAAAAATACCGCCCGCCTTAGACCAGTGCTCGGCCGCTTCTGGAGTTTTTTGGGCGCTATCCCAGGAGACGGTGAAGCCGTGTGATCGCCTAAAGTCCCAGGCGGGCATCATCTCGCCTTGCCGCGTCCAGTTTTTAAGATCAGGGGATGTTGCCAGGCAGAGCCGAGCGGAGCGTCCGTCATAAGCGGTATAAGTAAGATAATAAAGATTATTTATTTTCGTGATACGCGGATCTTCCAGGCCGTTTTTTTCTATCGCTAATTTCGGAGATAATAAAGGTTTTTTATCACAAATAAATTTTTTTCCGTCCTTTGACGCGGCGTAACCTATTTTTGATATCCAGCCACCGCCGACAGCGCGGTAAAAAAGATGATAAACGCCGTTCTCATAAAGTAAGCCGGGATTATAAACCATTAATGATCGCCAGACGTTTTTCGGGTCGGGTTTTAAAATCGGATTACATTTTTCCGGTATAATAATATTTTTCATAATTATATTATAGCATAAAATTAAACCACTAAGTATTCAGGAATAATAAAAACAAACCTCTGATAAAGAGGTTTGTTTTTATTATATAATTGATTGTTTATTTTCTGAATCCGCCGCGCCCGCCTCCATCTCTTCTGTCCCGTCCGCCGCCGTTTCTGGGTCCGCTGAATCCGCCCCGGTCCCGTCCGCCGCCGCCAAATCGGCTGCCGCCGG
>Ga0208373_1002170_pt1 | contig 22588 bp, 18 predicted proteins | sample RifOxyC2_FD_184036 | JGI IMG/M metagenome (GOLD analysis project Ga0208373, IMG submission 184036) | Soil microbial communities from Rifle, Colorado - Rifle Oxygen_injection C2 (SPAdes) | ecosystem: Environmental > Terrestrial > Deep subsurface > Rock core/Sediment | place: Rifle, Colorado... | reverse complement strand
TGGCTGAGACCGCCCAGGCGACAAGCTGGTCCGGCGCCAGGGGCACCCAGGACGGCGTGCTGACCGATGAGACATTGGAATATCCGCCATATCCGCCGGCATTCCAGCCGTAGATTTGGTAGTAGTAGGTCGTGTCCGGCATAATCGTGCCGTCAATCCAGGAGGTGGTGTTGGAAATCGGGCTGGTGATTTCCTGGAAATTACCGTCTTCGGTGCGGCGTTCTATCTTAAAACCGGTTTCATTGCTGGAATTATCAGACCACTGAAGCAATACCTGGTAGGGGATTCCGGCGTTAGCCGTCGAGGTCAATCCCGATGGCGCCACCGGCGGCAGGGGCTGGGTGGTGGCTGAGAGCTCGTTGGAATTGGAGCTGTCGCCCAGGTAATTGTAGGCCCGAAGCCGGTAGTAATATTTGGTCTCGGGCAGAAGCGAGGTGTCGGAGAATGAAATCACGTTAGTTGCGACAGTGGTAATGACGCTGTAGGTTCCGTTTAAGGTGGTTTTGCGCTCTATCCGGAAACCCTCTTCGTTAAATGAATTATCATACCAGCGCAGGTCTATCTGCTGGAAAGAGAAGGTGTTGGCCTGCGCGAGCAGTGGCCTTTCCGGCGGGCCGGGCAGGGTCTGGGCGTCGGCTTCGTTGGAATAGCCGCTGTTTCCGCCGCTGTTAAAGGCCTTGACCCGATAATAATAAATTGTCTCTGATGACAGGTTGGTGTCGGCATAGGCGTTAATATTGGTATTTAAAGAGAGGTAGAATGAAAAATCAGATTCGTCTTGTTTCTTGCGCTCAATAATGAATCCGGTTTCATTGCTGGAGTTGTCAGTCCAGGAGAGATTGATTCTTGATGATAGGGTGGCCGTGACTATCAGATTAGAAGGCGCCCTGGGAGCGCCGCTGCTGCCGCTGTTGCTGGAGTCGCCCCGGAAGATACAACCGCTCTGGATAGATAGATTCGCTATGCTCGCGACAAGTAAAATCAGATAGACAAGCCAGATGCCATGCCAGAGGCAGGTCCGCCTATGGCGGAAAAGAATGCCAATACTCCGATATCGCATACATATATTATACCTATCATGACGAATAAATCAAGTAGAATATTGACAAAATGGTAATAATGGTATAAAACTCTTCACCATAAAGGATACAAGGAAATTATTCGTGCTCTTTGTGTCTTTGTGCTATCCTACGCTATTCCATAGCTACGGAGTAGCGAAGGATAGCCTTAGTGGCAAAGTATTATGCTATGAAAAAGACATTCTTGTCGCTGGTGATGATAGTTTCGGCCCTGGTGCTTCTCAGTCTTTTTAGCCGGCTGGGCGGCAATTATCGCGACACCCAGGCGCAGGACAAGACGCCAGAAAAAGGAGATTCTATGAAAGAGATTACACTTCCAACTGCTAAAATAACCGGCCAGATGTCATTGGAAGAGGCCATTCAGAAGCGCAAGTCGGTCCGCAAATATTCGCCGAAGGAACTGACCTCAGAACAGGTGGCCCAGATTCTTTGGGCGGCTAATGGGGCTAACCCCAGGAAGAATTTCGTGGCGCGTAACGTGCCGTCTGCCGGCGGAGTTTTCCCGATGACTGTTTATCTGCTGGACAAGAACGGGATTTATCGTTACCAGCCGTTGAACCATTCATTGGCGCTGGTCAAAGAAGGGGATAAGAGAAAAGAATTATCCGGAGCCGCATTAGGCCAGGCGGCTATCAATCAGGCGCCGGTTGATTTGGTGATTACGGCTGATGTGGCCAAGTGCGCCCAGCGCTATGGCGAACGCGCCCAGAGATATACGGATATTGAAGCCGGACACATCGGGCAGAATGTCTCCCTGGAAGCCGTGTCATTGGGCTTGGGTACGGTAATGATCGGCGCCTTTGACGACGAGGCAGTCAAGGATGTCCTGGCCCTTCCGGATAATGAATCTCCGCTGTATATTATTCCGGTCGGCTATGCCGGGGAGTAATCAGCGCGGCGCGTATTCTATACAGGCATATTAGCGGTGTGATTTTTTCTTGTCTCACGGTATTTTTCATCTATAATAATCATTATGGTATCCCTTGAATTATTGCTGACTCTCAATTCTCTGCGCATCGGTTCGGCATTCTACGAGCGGCTTCTTCGATATTTCGGCTCGGCTGAGGCAATCACATCAGCCCGGAGAAGATTCTCAGGATTCCCCGGGTCTCTACTTTTGCCGGTGAATTGCCCAAGGCATTGAAGGAACAGCGGGGCAGGCAGGAATTAGAGCTGGCCCGGGAACACGGCATTAAAATAATATCGTTTGAGGATGAGCAATATCCGCCCCGGCTAAAGAGCATCTTTGATTATCCGCTGGTGCTTTATGTCAAGGGCAATATCAAGGCGCTTGGCAATGATTTGGCTATTGCTATGGTCGGGACGCGACATAACAGTATCTACGGGCAGATGCAGTCAGAGCGGATTGCTTATACGCTGGCCCAGCGCGGATTCTGCGTGGTCAGCGGCCTGGCCCGGGGCATTGATACCTTTGCGCATCAGGGGGTGCTGAAAGTAAAGACCGGCCAGACCATTGCGGTTCTGGGTAACGGATTGAAGCATATCTATCCTCCTGAGAACAAGAAATTGCTGGAGCGAATCTGCGAGAATGGGGCGGTGATTTCCGAACTGCCCTTTGCCATGCCGGTCAACAAGATAAATTTCCCGACCCGGAACCGCATCATCAGCGGACTGAGCTTGGGAACCGTGGTGATAGAAGCGCCTCTGCGGAGCGGGGCCCTGATTACGGCTGACTTTGCTTTGGAGCAGGGCCGCGAGGTTTTTGCTTTGCCCGGCAAGGTGGATAATCCGTCCAGCCAAGGTTGTCACCGCTTGATTAAGCAGGGCGCTAAACTCATTGAAGGCGTGGAGGATATTCTGGACGAGTTAAATGTCACATCTCCGGCCAGAGAGGCGTTGGTTGGCGCGCGCCTGGCCCAGTCGCTGAGCGCTAATGAAAAGTCGTTATTATCTATTCTTGATACCTCGGATTCATTGAATATAGATGATATTATTGACCGGGTAAAACTGCCGTCGGCCCTGGTCTTGACCACGCTCCTGACCCTGGAAATGAAAAAACTGGTCAGGCAATTGCCCGGGAAGAGTTACGTGAGGACAGCGTAGAGCATAGAGCGTATAGCATTTAGTGAACAATACTCTATACTCTATACTCTATGCTATTAAAATTTGAATACCCGTTGATTCTGGTAGCTGTTCCATTAGTGATTGGGTTGCTGGCGATAATGGAGTTCAGGACTAAAAAGACAACACTCCATGCTCTACGCTCTACGCTCTACGCTTCCTTCTGTCTGCGCTCGCTTATAATTATTCTGCTTGTGTTTATGGTGGCCGGATTCCGGATAAAGGCACCACCCCAGAACCTCTGCCGAATCTATCTGATTGATGATTCGGCCAGTGTATTTCTTGATAAGGACAGGTTGCTGGCGTCCATAAATGATAATATTAAGCAATTAGGTAAGAATGATGTGAGCCGTATTTTATATCTGACATCTACGGATAAAACAGTGACCAATATTGAAAGAGGTCTTTTATCAGCGAAGGGGATGTTTCCGGCTGGGTATCGCAATGAGATATTCCTGTTCACGGACGGTAACCAGACAGAAGGCGATGCCGGGAATGTTATTCCTGTTCTTAAGCAAGAAGGGATTACGCTTTATACCATTCCGATTGGTCCGAAAGAAGCGGTGGATATCAAGGTAGACAGTGTGGAGGCGCCGAAGTTCGTACGGGAAGGCCAGCCTATAGAACTAAAATGCCGGGTCGCAAGCACTATCAATACCAAAGCCAGTATCCAAATACTTGGCAATGGCGAGCTTGTCAGGGAGTTAGATGATGTGTCGCTATTAAAAAGCCAAGATAACCCGATAGTTATTACTTTACCTTCGCAAGTAGAATCTATTGAGACCTATGAAATAAGGATTTTATCTTACGAGTTTAATGAGAGAGTATTGGAAAATAATATTTGGAAAGAAGTTATTCAGAAGATGGGTAAACCCAAGGTGCTTTACATATCGGAACCAAGAAAGAAATTGGATAGGGCTGTTCCGCAGATAGTAAAATCCAGTGCTTATTTTGAATTTGATACAATTCGTTCCTCAAAGCCGATAGATCGTTTCTTGTATGATGTTATTATTCTTGACGATATTCCAATGATAGACGAAATCGTTCCTATAATTGAGTCGTTTGTATCTAATGGTCGGGGAATGTTAGTGGTAGGTGGCCAGAATAGTTTTGGCCTGGCCAATTATCAGAATAGCGAATTAGAGAAGATTCTGCCGGTCTATGCCACGCCGCCTGAGGATTTATCTTTGGTTGTCATATTAGATGCATCGGGCAGTATGGATGAGCTTTCCGAGGTAGCCGGTAAGACCAAATTCCAGGTGGCATCTGAGGCATTAGAGGATTCTGTTTTACTTCTTAGTAAGATAGATAGGTTAGAGGTAATTGTTTTTAATCAGGGGTATGAAACGATTATCCCGCTTCAGAGCACAGATAACATCATCTCTAAATTAGAAGAGAGCAGTGCCAAGGTCAAGCCGACTGGCCCGACCGCCATCCTCCCGCCGCTCCAGAAGGCAATGGATACCTTGAGTAGTATGTCATCTGCTAAAAAGCATATTATCCTGTTATCAGATGGGCATAGCACGACTAATGAGCCGCTGGATGGCTTTAAGCAAATAGCCGAGAAGTTAGGGCAAAATAATATCACGATTTCCGTGATTGCCACAGGCGAGCATATCAACGAGTCAACCTTAAAGGCGCTTACCAACGACGGGGGGCTCGGAAGAATCTACCGGCTTAATAACAAGGATAAGGATAATTTAACCAAGAACCTGAAAGCTGATTTGTCAGTTAATAAGGAATTCTACCGCCAGGCCGAGAGTTTACCGGTCAATATTCATGTTAAGGATGATGTCTTGAAAGGGATTGAACATATCCCGGTCATTTCCGGATATAACCGGACTACCTTAAAACCCAATGCCCGATTAGTGGCGTCTATTGGAGACAAAGAACCGCTACTGGCGGATTGGCAATTCGGACTTGGTAAAGTGATGGTCCTGACCACCTCGCTTGATTCACAATGGATGGGTTCTTGGACTAAATGGGAAGGATTAGGGCAGATGATAACCCAGGCGCTACGCTATCTTACTGTTGACATAGACCAGAATCAGTTATCTAATATTTCAACTGAAGCGTTGGATGATGGCCGGATTAAATTAAAGGTAGACGCGCCTGATAATCTGGAGCTTGTTGCGCAGTTTGGACCGCTTATTGAAAAGGTTACTGATACCCAGACCGTACGGCTGGCACAGATTGCGGCTGGTAAATATGAGGCGATTTTATCTTACGGACTGTTGGAGCGTAGCGACTTGCAGCCCGTTAGACCTCGCCGAAAGAATGAAGGCGGGCCGGTCCAGAAAGAAGGGCCGGTCATTTCCATATTTTCTAAAAAGGATGGTAATAACCAATTATTCAGACGGGTCCCGGTGGTTACGCAATATTCCAAGGAATGGCGCAGATTCACGCCGGATACGGGGTTCTTAAATAACTTAGCAGAGTCAAGCGGCGGAAAACTTTTTACCTCTGATGAGTTTACAAAAGGTGACGTACAAAGCGCAGTTAATAACAAATCTGAACCGACCTATCGCAATATAAACGCCATGCTGATACTGGCGGCATTGGGCGTGTTCCTGGCGGACCTGTTAATCAGGCGTTAATTTATATTGTTGGGTAAAATAATTATATCCAGTTTCGTAGGATGAGATAACATACGGCTGATACCGCGGCCGAGGCCGGTATAGTGAGTACCCAGGCCCAGACCACCCGCTGGGCGATGCCCCAGCGGACTGCGCTTAAGCGCTTAGTGGCGCCGACGCCGATGATAGAGCCGGTAATCGTGTGCGTGGTGCTGACCGGTATGCCCATGAATGTGGAGACAAAGAGCATGACTGCGCCGCCGGTCTCAGCGCAGAATCCGCCCACCGGCTGTAAATTAGTTATCTTCTGTCCCATGGTTTTTACGATGCGCCAGCCGCCCGTCAAGGTGCCCAATCCCATTGCGGCGTGACAGGCAAGCACTATCCACAGAGCTACTTCGAATTTAGGCATCGGCAATCCGGTTTCCATTGCTATTTTACTTTTCCAGGTGAATAATAAAATGGCAATGATACCCATTGTTTTTTGGGCGTCATTACCGCCGTGTCCCAAACTATAAGAAGCGGCGGATAGGAGTTGGAAACGCCTGAAATACTTATCTACTTTCGCCGGTGTGGAATTACGGAATAGTAGCATGACTATGTTCATAAGGATAAAACCTAATATCAGTCCGGCCAGAGGTGATATGACAATAAACAGACATATCTTAAGAATGCCGCTGGTAATTACCGCATCAAACCCGTAATTAGTAGCAGCTCCGCCTAATAATCCGTAATGAGTCACCGCCGCGCCTAATAATCCGCCGACCAGGGCGTGTGAGGAGCTGACCGGCAGTCCGGCATACCAGGTAACAATATCCCAGGTAATAGCGCCCAATAATCCGGATGCAATGACTGCGATAGTTATTGCTTCAGGATGGACCACGCCTTTGCCAATGGTCGTGGCCACATGTAATCCGAAGAAGAGGAAGGCGATAAAGTTAAAGAAAGCCGCCCAGATGACAGCCCACCTGGGAGACAATACCCTGGTGGATACCACCGTGGCTATGGAATTAGCCGCATCATGCATCCCGTTGACAAAGTCAAATATCAGGGCGATGGCGATAATGATGATAATTATTGTCAAGCGTTGTTCTTTCTTATTCTAACTATATTTCAGGGCGATGCCTTCAATTATGTTCGCCACGTCTTCACAGCGGTCGGTGGCGGTTTCCAGGTCCTGATAGATTTCCTTCCATTTGATTACCTTGATAGCGTCGTTGGTCTCAAAAAGGTTAGCCATGGCCTGATGCATTAATTGGTCGCCTTCATTCTCGTAGGTATGGATTTGGACGCAATGGGTAATAAGTTCCCGGTGGTTCTTGATATTACGCAGGTCGTGGATGCTGTGTTGCAGGATTTCAGTGGCCTTTTTTAGAACATCGGCTAATGCAATGGCTTCAGGTGTGATGACATCTATTTTATAGAGCGCCAGCCGGCTGGCCGCGCCATCCATCAAATCCACAATATCGTCCATTTTAGTAATCAGGTGATAGATATCCTCACGGTCAATCGGCGTGACAAAGGTCTTATTAAGCATTTCAATGGTCTCGTGGGTGATTAAATCGCCTTTGTGCTCCAGGTCCTTTATTTTCCTTACATCCTCTTGTATGGAAGCCGGGAATCTGCATAGGTAATCATGCAGGACATTGGCCGTATCCGCAGCATTAGAGGCGGCCTTTTCAAACAACTCATAGAATGCTTTGTCTTTTCCGATAATTGAACCGAACATAATTTACTCTCTTTCTTTTAGGTGTCAACCCTGCCTGCGGCAGGCAGGCCCGCACATAGATATTAAACCAATCTTTCTAACAAATGTAACCTTATCAGCATTTATGTGCGGGGTCAATAAATACCGCTATTAACTTTAGCCCGGCAATCAGCCACGACATCTTTAGGCGCCAACTTCAGCGCAATAATAATCAGCGCCGGCACAATAATAAAGTCGTCCAGTTGGCCGAGAACCGGGATAAAATCAGGAATGATATCAAAAGGCAGCAGGGCATAACCAACGGCTATCCAGAGCAGGAACTTGGCTGATTTGGGAGTTCGGGGGTCTTTTAATACCAGATTGTAAACTTTGAACTCGTTCCTTAATTTCCGGGCGATAGATTTCCATTTATCAAACATAGGGGTACTATAAACTGCTATATTTGGTATAGCCAATAAAAAGAGGCTGTTTTTATTACGAAGGGCAGTGAGCAGGTAAAAAGGGGACTCTGCTTATGCCAAGACAGAGTCCCCTTGCGTGTCAGTTAAAATAGTCCCAGAATCTTGCCGTTTTCGTCCAGGTCGTAATGGGTGCCGGCCGGGACGCTGGGTAATCCGGGCATGGTCCTCATCTCGCCGCAGAGCGGATAGAGGAATCCGGCTCCGACTGAAGCTCTGACATCACGAATCGGCAGGGTAAATCCGGTCGGCCGGCCTTTCAGTTCAGGGTCGTGCGAGAGCGACAGATGGGTCTTAGCCATGCAGATGGGCAGTTTGTCATAGCCCAGTTCTGTATAGAGTTTAATCTTGCGGTTGGCCAGCGCTTCATAACGGACATCTTTGGCGCCGTAGATGCTGGTAGCAATGGTTTCAATCTTTTTCTTAATAGTCCAGTCAAGTTCGTAGAGGAATTTGAACTGTGACGGCTTTTCGCAGGCCTTGATAACCGCCTGGGCCAGGTCTTTCCCGCCGTCGCCGCCATAAGCCCAGACCTCGGATGGCACCGCATCCTCGGCTCCGGCCTGTTTAGCGACTTTACGAATCAGTTCTATTTCCTTTTCCGTGTCATGGGTGAAGCGGTTGACGGCGACCACGACCGGGATGCCGTGCAGTTTCATATTTTCGATATGTTTCTGGAGATTGGCGCATCCTTTTTCCAGCGCCGGCAGGTTTTCCTTGATCAGTTCTTCAGGCAGGGCTTTACCGGCTACGACCTTACCGGCGCCGCCGTGCATCTTTAACGCACGGACTGAAGCGACTATTACAGCGCAATTTGGTTTTAATCCGCTGGTCCGGCATTTGATATTGAGGAATTTCTCAGCGCCCAAATCAGCCCCGAATCCGCTTTCGGTGACCACGTATTCGCCCAGCCGCATGGCTATCTGGTCGGCCACAACGGAGTTATTGCCGTGCGCGATGTTGGCAAACGGTCCGGCGTGGACAAAACAGGCCGTGCCTTCTAATGTCTGCAGGAGATTAGGTTTCAAGGCGTCCTTCATTAGCATGGTCATTGACCCGCCGCATTTGAGGTCGTCAGCCGTCACTGGCTTGCCTTTTTTAGTGGTGGCGACCACGACCCGGCCCAAACGATTTCTCAAATCCTTCAGGTCGGTGGCCAGGGCCAGGATGGCCATGATTTCGGAGGCAACCGAGATATCAAATCCGGTTTCGCGGACCGTACCTTCGCCGTTTAGTCCGGTGATGATATTGCGTAATGCCCGGTCGCTGACATCAACCACCCGGCGCCAGAATATATTATCCGGGTCAATATCCAGTTCATTGCCGTGGAAGAGATGATTGTCAATAAATGCAGCCAGCAGGTTATGGGTGATACTAATGGCATGAACATCTCCGGTCAGATGCAGGTTAAAATCCTCCATCGGGAGCACCTGAGAGTAGCCGCCACCGGCGGCGCCGCCCTTGATGCCGAAGACTGGCCCTAATGACGGTTGTCTGATGCAGACGATAGCGCGCTTACCGACCTTGTTTAACGCCTGAGTTAATCCGATAGTGGTTACGGTTTTGCCTTCGCCTAACGGGGTCGGGGTGATGGCTGTCACGTCAATGTATTTGGCCATTGGTTTGTTCTTGATATCCTCCATGATATCAAGCGATATCTTGGCCTTATAAGGTCCGTACATCTCCAGGTATTTATCCTTGATACCCCATTCCTTGGCTACTTCGGTGATGGGCTTTATCTTGGCTGCCTGGGCGATTTCAATGTCTGAGGGCACGGAATACTTGGCCTTGGCGGCTTTGGCCTTAGCAGCGCAAGTGCCATCACAGTTTTTTCCCATTGGTTGTGTATTAGGCATAATCACTCCTTTTAGAGCCAGTTAGGAGCATCGCGACTTACTGGCTCTTATCCCGACGTGATGTCGGGATGCTTTATAGCGCCTTCATATATGCGGTTAGGTATGAATCGCAATAGATAAATTTATTCAATAACAATTCAGCCGTAATCATTGAGTTCATCAGGTCTTTGTCCATCGGGTCAACAATGGCTTCATCAAGCCCGTTAGCAATCGCCATTACCAGGGCAATTCGGTTGACCATCGGCCGGTCCAGGCACCCTTGGGAGACATTGCTTAATCCCACCACGGTTTTTGGCGCCGGGTCAGACAGGGTTTTGAGTTCCCGGATGGTCTGGAACATCATCGGTGTCTGGGCCTGCCCGAATTTGACCGGCAGGACTACCGGGTCAAGATGGATGTCATCCGTGGGAATACCGGCCTCCATGGCGCAGGCCAGGATTCTTAATCCGATTTCTACCCGGGCCTGGATATTATCCGGGATGCCTTTTTCATCCATACACAGGCCCAGAAGCCCGGCATTATATTTCTTGGCCAAGCCGACCAGGGTTTCTAATTTTGCCTGCTCTCCGGTTGTTGAATTTATGAGTGCTTTCTTCTTGCATGCCTTGAGTCCGGCTTCTATGACCGGTGGTTTGGCGCTGTCTATGGATAGGGGAGTATCAGTCACTTCCTGGATGGTTTCCACCAGCCATTGCATAGCTGCTACATCATCAGCCGCGGCCGGACCGACATTGACATCCAGAATCCGGGCGCCGGCTTCCACCTGTTTCTTGGCGATATCCTGGATTATCTTTTTGTCCTTTTCCTGAATGCCCTTGCGGACCATCTTAAACATTCCGTTGATTCTTTCCCCGATAACTATCATAATTTCTCCTCGCTTCTTGTGTCGTGGTTTGTGCGTCTTATGGCTGTTAAACGAATTACGCCCAACGCTCCACGCATTACGTTTTCATCATCTGTTGCATGTATTTTCTGGTTAATTCGATGGCTTTGGGATGATACATGATGAGCATATCACTGCCGCCCAGCAGGAATCCGATAGCTGTAGTGGCTTCCCACATAATGGCTCTTTCAGCGGCTTTGCCCCACATGGGCATGTCTGATTCCGGTGCCTTGGCTTCCTTGGTTTTCCATGATTCGTTAGACACGACTGCAATCATGGGATAGGCCATGGTCTTGTCGCCGCCCAACGCGGCCAGGCGGGTGCGTTCCATAATGGAATAAGAATATTCGAAGCCATAACCCAGCGGGCCGGTTGAGGGGAATATCACGATACGATTAGACGGCATCTCCATATCCAGCAGGAGAATATTCAGTTGTTTGCAGATATTGATATCCAGCGGGCTTTCGGCAATAATATTGTGCCCGTCCGCGATGCAGGTGGCGGCCAGGACCTTGTAGTTATCTTGCGTGGCGGTGCCCATCAGGCATCTTTCGCCTTTCAATGCCTGGGAAATGGCCGGAAAGAGCTGGTTGTCTTTTTCCGCGCTGCCGCATCCCCAGATAATCATCGGAATGGAAACCGCGGACTTGACCTCTTGCACGGTTTTGATCACATCTGCCACCGAGGTATTTTTGTTTTCCGGATGCGCGCCCACCAGGCGCAGGCAGATTGCATCGGCTTTATATTCATCCTGGCATTTCTTGGCCCACTTGGCCGGGTTGTTTATGACATCTTTGAATGGCTCGGTCAGCGCCGATGGCCATTCCGGATTGACCATATCAACCACCTCCATGGCGATGGACGGGGGATTAGGAATTGTGCCTTCTTCAGTTAAAAATGGGAGTGTATTCTGTCCGCCTAATTTGACGACCTTGGAGCGTGTCCCGCCTTCGGATGCTGTGGCGCCGATGGCTACTTCATTTACCGATCCTGTCCATTTTTCCAACAACTTTGCTACCGGCATATCCTAAATCCTTTCTATTTTACCTCTTTGGTCAGTGGGATGTATTAATACAGTCAGAAAGATTCAGGGTTGCCCGGTAATATTGTTTAGGTGCTGGCTAGTACTCTCTTTCTTACTGTCTTCGGAGGAAATTGTATTCTTTTGAGCTCAGTTGTCAACAAATTTATTTAATATTTTTAGGTAGGATAGAGCCATTAACCATCGTAAAAATACTTTGAGGTGTTTTTTCTATCAGGTAGGTTAGGGCGTCATAGGGGTGCTTTAATTTTTTATTATTATTGATGGGAAACACGGCGATATCCGCGGCATAACCGGTCTTGAGCGTGCCGATTTTATCGGCCAGTCCTATAGTCCGGGCGCCATTGACTGTGCCCATCCGGAATATTTCATTTGGGCTCAAATCCCGGTGATGCTTCCGGATGAAATTCATCTCGCTCAGGATGCTTAAATCTTTGTTACTGCCCAGCCCGTCCGTGCCCAGGCAAACATTGACGCCGGCCTTGAGCAATGTCCTGAACGGATGATTGCGATGCCCAAAATAATAGTAGCTGTTGGGGCAGAAAACCACGCTGGAGCCGGAAGCGGCCAGTAGTTTTATGTCATTACCTGAGAGATAATTACAGTGGATGAAAAAGGCGGGTGGTTTTAAGATACCCAGTTTCTTCATATAGCCGACCGGCGTGGTCTTGGGCGGACGCCAATTATTGGTTTGCCGGCCGATTTTCTTCAGGTATGGTAGCATCTTGCCTTTGCCGGTCTTCAGGAATTCCACCTCCTCTTTGAGTTCAGACAGGTGGGTGGAAAATACGCCTTTGTTTTTCTGGGTCAGTTTAAAAAGCATCTTGTATAATTCGGGTGATACGGAAAACGGCGAATGTGGGGCCAATCCGGTCTTGAGCATCCCGTTAGAATATTTTCGGGCATAGTTTAGGGCTTTCTTGATTCTGATTAAGCTGTCTTTGGCATTATTTTTATCCAAGGCCACGGTTTCTTCCACCAGTATCCGGCGCAGTTTGGCCTGACGATGGGCTGGGAGCGTCAGGTGCAGGTGCGTATGGTCTACCAGGGTGGTGATTCCGTTCCGGGCGCAAATAAGGTATCCTTGCTTTATAGTCCGGAGATAGTCGCTAGGTTTTAAGGACTTGCGCAGGGCAATGACCTTGGGCGCCCATTTAATAAATTGCTGGGGCGGCCGGAGCGGGTTTTTGACATAGCCATAGAGCGGCGGGCCTTCCAGATGAGTATGGGCATTGATTAAACCCGGCGAGATGATGCTATTACCGAAATCGTATGTCTTTCCCTTTACTGTTTTGGTCGGGCCGTAGCAGATGTCCTTGACCACGCCTTTTTCCACGGCGATGGAAGAATTCTCCAGGATGATATCCGGCGTAATGATAATATATTTAGCTTTGAGAATAATCATAATCTTTTACCAGAAACGACACTAAGAGGAACACGAATCACACCCCGAATGCTTTCGGGGTCTTATTCGCCGCATTCGTGATATTCGTGTTAGTATTTCCTGGTGTTCCTTCCTGTTCGCTTCCGCGGTCGCTTTGAGTCCTTCGTGGTTAGTATTCTTGTCAGTCCCTTGATATTTTTTATAGACACATCTGCCTCGTAGCCGTTATTCAGTTGGACGTTCTTGAATTCGCCCTGGAGCACGCGCACGGTAAAAATCCCCAATTCCCGGGCGCCCTTGAAATCGTCATACGGATTATCGCCGACATATATGGTTTCCTGCGGCGTGGCGTCTAATTTCTCAATAGCCAGTCGGTAAACAAACGGATTGGGTTTTTTATATTGGGGCGAGTAGTCAGCCGTATAGATGATGGTATCGAATGACTTATTCAGTCCCAGGGCGGATATCTTGTTTCGCTGCATCATAGGATGCCCGTCGGTGACCAGTCCGAGCCGGTATTTCTTGCCCAGCGCATTAAGCATCGGCCTTACGCCCGGATAGGGCTTGATAGCCGGTTTGAAGTTGTGATAGACCTCCTGGGTCTTGGTCAGTAGTTCAGCCGAATAAATGCCCAGGATGCGCAGTAAATCGTCAAAGATGAATTCGTAATGGCTGGTCTTGATTTTCCAGATGCGGTTAATCAGGTCGTAGGTATCCCGGTAATTAAGGCGATGATTCTTGGCCAGATATTTTACCACCTCGGCAAACGCCTGTTTGACGAACAGGTTCTTATCGTAAAGGGTGTTGCCCAGGTCAAAGAGAATGGCCTTGCGAAGTGGCAACGGAGTCCCGATTATTTCGGGGATGTTTTTGGCGTCAGGATGTTTTAAGGAAACCATAAGCGTATTATATAATAATTAGGAACATGGTCAATTTTTATACACTACTAATAACGAATGGACTAATTACGAATTCGTAATTCGTTTATTCGTAATTCGTAGGGCTATAGCATTTCGTTTATTATCCGGGCGGCTCGCTGGGATGCTCCGGCCGAGCCCAGTTTGGCCTTGACTTGGCCTAACTCTTCTCTCATCCGGCTTCGGGCATTAGGGTCTATCAGCTCAGTCACGGCCCGGGCAATCTTGGCCGGCGTGCAGTTCTGCTGAATCAATTCCGGCACCACCTTTTTGCCGGCAATGATATTAACCATAGCGTAGAATGGCGTCTTGATTAACGGCCGGAACACCAGTTCGGTCAACAGCGGCACCTTGTAGATGACTATCATCGGCGTCTGGAATAGGGCGGCCTCAACCGTGATTGTCCCTGAGACCGTTATCAGGATATCGCTGGCCGCCAGTATTTCATAGGTCCGGTTGTAATAGGACACTATTTCCGGCGTGTCCTTTTTGGTTATCCGATTGATGATGGCCGGTGTAATATCCGGCGCAGCGCCGAGAATGTATTTGATATTGCTTTTTGCACCAACCCTCTCCCCTTGTGGGAGAGGGTAGGGTGAGGAGGTATTTGAAAGTATTTGTATTGCCTTCTGCATTATCGGAAAATGCCTCTTGAACTCCGAAGGCCGGCTACCCGGCAACAGTCCGACAACCAAGTCGTCCTTGCCTAATCCTAACGCGCGTCTGGCATCCTCTTTCGTCGTGCTTCGTCCCTCGTCTAAAACGTCAAGCAGGGGATGTCCGACGAATTCCGCCGCAACATTAAAGCGATTATAGAACTCCTTTTCAAACCCGAAGATGACAATCATCTTATCCACGTATTTCTGGATAATCTTTACCCGGGACTGTCTCCAGGCCCAGATTTGGGGGGAAATATAGTAAACCACCTTGATGCCCAGGGCTTTTAAGCGCGGGGCCAGGCGCAGATTAAAATCCGGGAAATCCACCAGTATGGCCAAATCGGGCTTGCTCTTGCTGGCATAAGAAACCAGTTTCCGGAACACCTGTGAAAAGTGGGTGATTTTGAGAAGCGGGTCCAGCCCGGTCCCGGCGTTTTTGGTGAATGGTTCCAGCAATTCTACTCCCGCCTCTTGCATCTTCTCTCCGCCCAACCCGGAAAATCTTAATCCTGTATCCTGCATCTTGCATCCTGTATCCTGCATTGCTTTTACCAGATTACTCGCATGCAAATCACCCGATGTTTCTCCGGCCACGATTAGAATATGCCTCGCCCCGTTAGAGATATTTGATTTCTGACTCATAGAATTATTTGACATTAGAGCTTAGAGCGAATCGTTTAGTTTTAGCACATTAGACGCCCTGCACCAGATGGTGCAGGGCTATCTCTAATGGGGTTCATTACTTAAGATATTATAAATGAAAGACAGTAGGGGGCAAGTAATATTCACCAGAAAGAATTTATCTGCGTTCTCCGCGTCTTTTGAGCGTCATAAGGGCGCCATGCCGCCATCAGGGCGAGCCTCGCTTTCGGGCGGGGCGCTTCGGCGCCAGCGGTGAATCATTTCTTTCCTGCACTAAGGGCATCCCGGCGACCGGGTTGTCGCCTAATCAGGAAACACTATTTTTCAAACCTTGCCATAACTGACGTAATGGCAAGGAATTAAAGAAATGGGAAAAATATGCGAAATTCCGGTTTTACGCACTGTTGTCGCCTGAGGCCAGAAAATAGGCCGGGGGAGATGGTGCTCCCCTGAGGGAGGGTTAGAGCATGGGACTGCGGGGTGAGGGGTATGGTACTGGGGGGTGCAGGGCATCCCCCTGTGGGGTGCGGGTTATGGTACTGCGGGGTGCGGGTCAAGATACTGCGGGGTGCAGGTTATCCATAAGGGATAGTCCGCTGGGCATACGTAGGGATAGGGGGCATGGGGAGGCGGGATGCCATGCTAGGTACTGCGGGTTGCGGGTCAAGTTACTGCGGGAGTGGGGTCAAGTTACTGCGGGGGTAGGGTCAAGATACTGCGGGGGTAATGGCCATCCTAAGGGAGAAGCCATAGGGCATACTATGGGGTGGTGGGTATCTATATGGGGGGTTAGGGTATAGGGGGGAGGTGGCTTAAAATTCCCGAATTACCTGATTTTTTCGTCTTCTATCAGTTTATCCACCTTTTCCAGGGCGGTTTTGGTCTTCTGATAGGTGGCATCATTAATCACGCCCCGTTGGTGGTATTCTTCTAATAGGGCATTGTATTTCTTAATCATTTCCGGTCGGCGATGCAAACTAAAAGAACTCATTAAATAGCAGGTGACCATAGCAGCAGGACCGACCAGCAACGATATTAGAATCAGAATGACCCCACCGAATGTTTTCAGTATCCGCTTTATCAATACTTGTTTGTCCGGTTTCTTAGCTTTTCTAAACAGCATTATAAACATCACAAGAATAAGCAATATGCCTATGCGTACCGCCCACATCTTAACCAATAGCCATTTATATTCCACATAAGTCATCCGGGTGCCCAGCGAATAGACATAGATACCTTCATCCACTCGGACAGAATAATGCTGTCCACTGTCGTCCGTGGCCGGCGAACCCTGGAACAGCTCCGGCGGAAACCCGCGCCGATTCTCATAGACAAAGGGCGTCAACCATGGCGAGAGAATACCCGCCTCAAAGACCTTTATATCCCGTCCACGCCTCTCGTATTCATATTCATCAGGTAGCTCCGGATTCTTTCGGATATTATCCAGCACCGTCAACCCCTCATTATTATCCGGATAGCGGTTGTTCTTGGCGTAGTAACTTTTGAGCCCTTGGCTGATGGTGGCCAGATGCTTTTGCATGGTGCGCAGGTGCCCCTTATACCACGATGGCTCGTAGGTATACTTGGGATTGTTGCAGAAAAGACCGCCGATAGCCAGGGTCAGACAGATACAGGCAAACCAGATATAGCGCATAAGTATTATTGTTTATGTTAGTAGAGTTTTCTAGCCTCAATTAGTTTATTTAGATTATCAATAGAGGTTTTGGTCTTCTGGTAGGTGGCGTCATTAATCACACCGCGTTGGTGGTATTTTTCCAGGAGGGCGCTATACTGACCAATCATATCAGGCCGCTCATACAAGCTAAAGAAATCACCGGTGTAACAAGTGCCGTGAAGGGTGCCCTGAAACATACCAATAATAAATGACATTAGAATCAATATGCTTTTTACTATCCATTTTGCTTTAATCATCCCGATGCCTATAATTAATGTCAATAATGCGGATAGTATTGCGTATATCATGTATTTAATCTTATCTGAACGGTATTCCAGATATCTATTGTGATAAAACAATGCGCTGCTGGAATAAAGGTAAATACCATCAGTCACCTTTAGCGAATAATTACCGTCCGTATCCTGGTTGAGCGGGGAATCAGTAAATAGGTTTTTCGCAAGACCGCGTCTATTTTCGTATATAAATGGGTCCAATAAAGGAGAAAGAATGCCGCATTCAAAAGACACCATTTCTTCTCTATGAGGCATTCTATAATAATGCGTCATATATTCAGGGTTAGATGCAATGCCCATTGGCGCTGGCAGCCCATATTGTTGTTTAGCTAATTCCTCTCTCAGGTCATTCAGAACAGTTAAACCCTCATCATTAGTAGGGTAGTGGTTATTTTGGGTATAGTATGATTTAAGATGTTGGGTAATAGTAGTCATCTGTTCTTTAAGAATCATGCAACGCCGTTTATCACCTGCTCTGGGGTCATGTACCATCTCGTCGTGATTAAAACAGTAACTGCTGAATGCAAATCCGGCAATAAGAATTAAAACAGCAATTAAGTTTCTAAGATATCTCATAGGATTATTTCTTGTCCTTCATTTCATCTTCAAACGCCTTTATCAGTTTGTCGTAAGTTTCCTGATTAATCGTGCCATCTTTATAGTATTTATCAAGCAACTCTTTATATTCATAGCGCATTTTTACCTGAGGTGATTGGGGTGGTAGGGGTATATAGCATGTTGCGGTAGCACATCCTGACGTTCCGATAATTAATCCAATCAAGAATGAACCTATTAGTAATATCCGTTTAATCATAATATATTAATCTGTGCAATCGGTGTAATCTGTGGTTCTAACCCCGACATTCGTCGGGATAAGAACCAGTAACGGCTTTTGGCTATTTCGTATCCAAAATCATAACTGGTTCTAATCCACCATTATCTTATCTTTTACGCCCGTGCCTGTCAACCCCATTAGAGAGTTTTGTTCCACTATCAGTTTATAACATAATTATATTCTGTTGGTTCTTCTAATTAATCTGCTACAGATGCTCTTTCTAACGGGGCAAGTCCCTTTTTAAGCCATTCGTTTTTGTATTTTTTCAGGAACGGTTCTTCGGCGCAGAGTGAGCATCCGGCTGATGACACCTCAGCCGCGGCCTTGCATCCCCCTTGGCAGGTCTTAACCATTTGGCAGTCCTTACAGAATTCCGGCACGGCATCCATGAACGGCTTTATCTTCTGCTTGGTAGTCAGTTCCTTGAACGAGCTCTTGAGGATATTGCCTAATATAGACGGCGTATGGTTGCACATCCTGAGATTGCCCATTGGGTCAACCGTGTAGTAAGCCCGCTTGGTGCCGGCCGCGCAATATCCGAAATGCACCTTTTTGAATCGGCTGGTGTCAATGATGCAGGGCTGAATCGGGATGGAGCAGGAGATGCCGATTTTGTATTGGTCCATGGCCGATTCTATGGTTTCCAATGCCTTAATCACCTGGGCCGGCGTAGGCAGGAGTTCATCAATATGCCTAATTCCTTCACCGCCGACATTAAACCGGTTGAACATAATCCCATCCGCGCCGATGGCCAGGGACAGTTCTATCATTTCCTTCAGCCCGTCTATATTGCGTTTGGTGCCGACAAAGACCGTGACTACCCGTCCGCGGTGCAGTTTGATATTGGCAACGGATTCCACTACCTTATCAAAGGCGCCCTGGTTACGGGATAATGCGTCATGCGTCGTGCGTTCGGCGCTTAAGAGAGGCAGCTCAAATAACCCGACGCCCAGCTTGATATAATCGCGGGCTATATCCTCGGTAATTAAAGTGCCGTTGGAGATGATGTTGATGGCCACGCCCAGTTCCTTGGCGCAGGTAATCAGTTCAGGTAAATCAGCTCGTAGAAACGGCTCGCCGCCGGTAAAGGTCAGTTGCTTGCAGGATGTCTCTTTTACTATCCGCCTAATCAGGCCTTTGGTTTCTGCGGTGGATAGTTCACCCTGTGGGTAGTTCTTATCCGCCTTCCAGGCATTGTAGCAGAATAGGCAGTCGTTATTGCATTTCTGGGTGACCTCAAAGATAATGGAATCCTGCCGGTTGACCAGAAAGGCGTCTTTTAGTTTACTTATAATTCCCATCTTTTTCTATCTTCTCTATCAGTTCTTTGGCCTTTTTCTTTACTGCCTCAATGTCCGCGTCCGTCAACTTACGTGATCCCTTATACCACTTGTCAGATTCTTCGTCCTTGTTATCCAATGTCTGCAAGTCATCCTTCAGACGCCGGATGACCTTCTGATATGTCCACTCATTTATCTTACCTTCGGCTATGGTCTTCTCCAAAAGAGGCAATCGCGCCTGTAATCTTTCAAGCCCTTTTATTTTAGTGCTTATAGATATTACACTATAGCAGTCAACATTTATCGGTTTGACCTGCTGCAATTGCTTAAAATCTGCTTGTATAAGTTCAAACGCGCCTATTGACAACAACCCCTTATCCACTAACCTCAATAAGGCATTCAGCCGTTTCTCGGTCTCCTGGTGTATCTTATCAAGCTCTTCAGATGTTTTCTGGTCCCATTCGAGCTGCGAAACTACTTCCCAATGGGCCAGAATCGCCTTCCATTCCGGCGTGGATTCTAACTGGCCATGTTCTTTGGCCTCTACGCCTGATAGTTCCATTATAAAATCCACCACCTTGTTCTTCTCGTCTGAAGAAAGCCCATCCAGGACCGACTTCTGGGTGTTCCAATCAGCTATCAGGTTCTCATAATCAGACAGGATGGTTTCTCTTGCCTTAGTCAGAACTTGGACATCTATCTTTTTCTCCTGATACATCTTAGCCAGTAAGGCATACTGCTGTTCCAGGCTTGAGAGCGTCTGCATCCGCTTTACACCCTCACTACTCATCTTATAGCAGGTCACGCCAGAAATTAAAAATGAACCTCCAATATGACTAACGCGCGAGCTTAATATATTTGTCATCACCAGCGTAATTGTTTCCTTCAAGCCAAGTTCCTGTTGTGCCCGGCTTATTAATGCGTCAATCTGTCCTTGTATTTCATCAAGTTCTTTACGCTGTTTTTCTCGGTTTACGTAATCAGGTTTTATCTGATTTATTCTTTGCCATATCTTCTGCAATTCTGTAAACGATTGCGTTTGGTGCTGTTGTATTTGTGCGGTATTTGTTGAGGATTCCTTATTGCAGAAGGTCGTGGTCAGGAGCGCCAGGATGACCATTGTGCTGAACCAGAGTTCCTTGAACCATCGGCTATTCTTTCCGGGATAGGCGAGTTTACGATAGCCCAGCCCGAAAATCAGCAGGGCAATAAATATTCCGGCAATCAGGCAGGCCAAATACCATATTCGTTCCATAAACAGGTCCTTTCTGTAGTATTGTATATAATATTAGACAATCTTCAACCCTATTTTTGCTATAAAATAATAAATTTATCATCAATTGACAAATAGGGGAATCAAATATATTATACGGTCTATTATTTTATGAAATGAGAACCCGCCTACGCTGAAGCTTCGGCGGGTCTGACGGACTGTAACGACTAAAGTCTAACAGTCCGTAAGAAAGCGAGTAATATATGGACAGAAATATGGCATTGGAATTCGTCCGGGTAACCGAGGCGGCCGCATTAGGCGCGTCTAAATGGGTGGGTTTGGGCAATGACAAGGCGGCTGACCAGGCGGCGGTGGATTATATGCGCAAGGCGTTTTCATCTATCGCTTTTGACGGCACTGTGGTTATCGGCGAAGGCGAGCGTGACGAGGCACCGATGTTGTATATCGGCGAGAAAATCGGGCAGACCGGTTGCAAGGGCCCGAAATTAGATATCGCCATTGACCCGCTGGAAGGCACGACCTTAACCGCCCAGGGACGGGCGAATGCCATATCGGTTCTGGCGGCCGCGCCGCACGGGCATTTCCTGAACGCGCCGGATACCTATATGAAAAAGATTGCCGTCGGTCCGGGCGCGGCCGGGGCGATTGATATTAACGCGCCGGTAAAGGACAATGTCAAGGCCGTGGCCAAGAAACTGGGACGCGATGTCAGTTCTATTACCGTGGTTATCTTAGACCGCCCGAGGCACGCGGATATTATCCGCCAGGTGCGCGAGGCCGGCGCACGGATTTATCTCATCCAGGACGGAGATGTGGCTGCCGCAGTGGCTACGGCCTTCCCGCTGGATTCTGATATTGATATGCTGTTGGGTACCGGCGGCGCGCCGGAAGGGGTGATAGCTGCCGCCGCTTTGCAATGCCTGGGCGGCGATATGCAGGGCCAGTTACAGCCGCGCAATGAGGAAGAGGTCACGCGGGCCCATAAGATGGGCGTGAAGAATATTGATAAGGTCTTTACCATTAATGAATTGGCCAAGCCCGATGATATTATGTTCGCGGCCACCGGAGTGACCAACGGCTCATTCCTAAAGGGCGTCCGGATGACCAAGGGCGGTGCCATGACCCATTCCGTGGTCATGCGTTCCAAGACCGGAACGATTCGCTATATCGAGGCGTATCATAAGTTCTCGAAAAAACCGGTGTATTAAAAAGAGAGTGTTTATCTCCACATCAATGCATTGGTGTGGGGGTATAGCATTAGATTTATATCTTTTCCAGTATCTTATGGCAGATGGCTAAGGCATCACGTCCGTCCGCGCCGGATACACAGGGTGGTGTTTGGTTGTTGATGGCTTCTACGAAGGATGTCAGTTCCCGTTCCAGCTGGTCCGCTGGATTAATGGTCAGGTTATGGACCTGGATGAATTTGTCGAGCATAAATTCCTTGGGATTGAATCCAGGCGGTGGATTCGTAGCCAGAGTGGATAGGTCGCCTTTCCGTTCATAGACGCTGGCTGTTCGGTCCGCAAAGTCAATCGAGGCATAGGTAGTGCCGGTGAATATTCTCATCTTTCTCATGGCCTTGTCCGATGCCCGCGAGGCGGTCAGATTAGCCACACAGCCGTTGGCAAATATCAGCCGGGCGTTGGCCAAGTCGTTCTTTTCCGAAATTATCTTTACGCCGACTGCATCTATCTTTTTAACCGGAGATTTGACTATAGACAGAGTCAGATCGATGTCGTGTATCATCAGGTCGAGCACGATATCAATATCAATGGAACGGAATGAGAATGAACTCAGGCGGTGGCACTCAATAAACTTAGGATTCTGGAGGTATTCCCGGGCGGCCACAAAGGCCGGATTGAACCGCTCGATATGTCCGACCTGGAGCACGACCTTGTTTTTATCGGCCAGTCTGATGAGTTTATTTGCCTCAAGCAGGGTAGTGGTAATGGGCTTTTCTATAAAGGTATGGATGCCCTTAG
>Ga0208373_1002169_pt1 | contig 22598 bp, 17 predicted proteins | sample RifOxyC2_FD_184036 | JGI IMG/M metagenome (GOLD analysis project Ga0208373, IMG submission 184036) | Soil microbial communities from Rifle, Colorado - Rifle Oxygen_injection C2 (SPAdes) | ecosystem: Environmental > Terrestrial > Deep subsurface > Rock core/Sediment | place: Rifle, Colorado... | reverse complement strand
ACATTGTAATTTCTGATTTTAGGTTATAAATATACTAAAATTTCTTCCAAAAATTAGACACCGTATTTAGTACAAGGCTTTGTTTTATTAAGGTTTATAGGGTAAAATCTGATATAGTTTCTTAAGGGAGAATTAAATAGAAAACCCGGTCCTGAGAATAGAACCGGGTTTGTGGGATGCGAAAAGATGATCGGTATTATTTGAGAATTATCATCTTCTTCGTCTGTCTGAACGAGTTTGATCCATCAACCGCATTTGCTTCAAAGGAGTAGAAGTATATTCCTGACGATAGATCAACCCCATAAGATCCGAAAATTTTTGTGTTGCTACGGCAACTAATACATTTAGGAAACTGTTCTGCTGTACCTCCAAAGTTACCAACTCCAACAACGTCCGGTTTGAACTGCACCCAGGTAGGGTCAGTTAATACCTCCAGACCCGCTGTAGGAGATGCGGGCTGAGAGGTTAAGGTAAAGGTGGCAGAGTTAATTGGTTCGTCATTACCAATATTCCTTGCGGAGAGATAAACGTAGGTTTGGTTGGGTACTACGTTCAAACCGGATGAAACTGAATTTCTTGTAAAGCCTGAAGTTCCCAGTCTGGGAGGAGCCAAAGTTTCACTATTAATTTTTTGCTTTTTGAACATAAGAAAATTGAAATAATAATTATAAAGAACAGTAAACGAACTATATTTTTCCTATTATTCCTCTTTAATCACTAAATTGTTTATTTACTTTTGTCAAAAATTGTTCCGATTTCTTTATTCACTAAATGTTGTTAACATCGATTGAAAGTAAAGATTTGGTTTGATTGAAATTTCTACAACCAGAGAAAAAATTTTTTTTATTTTCAGAAGTGAGAGAAAAAGGATTAATCTCAGGCTATAAAACCGTATAGTTTATTTGTCATTTGACAATCAATGTGACACCATCATTAAGCAGACTAAGTGACTTATTGAATAGTCTCTACTTTGTTTAAAGTTTCATTAAATACTAATTTTTATAATGCTAAAAATTAATTTATAAAGGAGCCCGAGTTTGAAAAATACTTATAAGTCGGCTGGAGTTGATATTGAAGCGGGAGATGCGATTGTAAAGAGGATAAAAAATTTTGCAAAGTCAACTTTTAATAAAAATGTACTTTCAGACATAGGGTTATTTGGTGCTTTCTATAGACCTGATCTTTCAGGATATTCGGAACCGGTTTTAGTATCGAGCGTTGACGGGGTTGGAACCAAACTTAAAATTGCTTTTGCTACAAACACCCATAATACTGTAGGACAGGATCTCGTTAATCATTGTGTTAATGATATTGCGGTTTGCGGCGCTCTTCCACTCTTCTTCATGGATTATCTTGCCTTTGGTAAACTTAATCCTGATGTGGCTGCTAATATTATTGAAGGATTTTCAATTGCTTGCAAAGAAAATGGATGTGCATTGATTGGTGGTGAAACTGCGGAAATGCCCGGGCTTTATGATGAAAAAGAATATGATATATCGGGAACTATTGTGGGAATTGTTGATAAGGGAAAAATCATTGATGGTAAAACTATTATAAAAGGCGATCTACTTCTGGGTTTCAAATCAAACGGACTTCATACGAACGGCTATTCCCTGGCTAGAAAAGTTCTGTTTGAAAAATTCAAGCTCAATGAAAAAATACCTGGTTTAAATTCAACCTTAAGTGAAGATCTGTTAAAAGTGCATAAATCATATCTTAAACTTATAAACACTTTAAAAGAAAAAATTGAAGTAAAAGGTTTTGCCCACATAACCGGTGGTGGAATTGTTGGAAACACAACCAGGATTCTTCCTGAAGGTCTACGGTTAAATATTTCCTGGGATAACTGGGAAGTACCCGCAATATTTAGACTCATTCAAAAAACCGGAAGCATTACAGATGATGAAATGAGAAAGGTCTTTAATCTTGGTGTTGGTTTGATAGCTGTTATTGGTAAGAATCAGCAGGATGCCGCGCTGAAAATTGCAAATGAACTTGGAGAAGAATATTTCTTAATTGGTAAAGTTGAATAAAGTTAAGTAATCTTCTAAACAAACTGAGTAATAAATAGTAAAAAATATTTACGGGATGAAAACCGGATGTTTATAGACACACACTCACATTTATTTTATCCGAATTTTGCGGAAGATATTGACGAAGTAATTGAAAGAGCAAAATCTTCCGGGGTGGATTATATTATTGTTCCTGCTACTGATATCGAGACTGCAAAACAAACTCTTGTTCTTGCAGATAAATATGAAATGGTTTATGCTGAAGTCGGAGTTCATCCGCATGAAACAAAAGAATGGACGAACGATAATCTGAAAATTATTGAAGACTTAGCTCAGCACGGTAAAGTAGTTGCAATAGGAGAAATAGGACTCGATTATTATTATGATTTCTCTCCAAAAGAAAAACAGGTTGAAGCTTTCAGAGCACAGATCGAATTAGCATTAAAAATGGACTTGCCGATAGTAGTTCATAACAGGGAGTCGGATGAAGATGTTATGAGAATAGTAAAAGAATATTGCAACAGCGGTTTGCGCGGGCAATTTCATTGCTTTAATGGTTCTTTGCCGGATGCCAGGGACCTGATAAGAATGAAATATTTTGTTTCATTTACCGGTAACATTACTTTTAAGAAAGCCGATTCACTTCGCGACATAGTTTCAAACATCAGGTTGCATCATCTTTTACTTGAAACAGATTCTCCTTTTATGACTCCTGTTCCTTACCGTGGAAAAAGGAATGAACCTTCTTATGTAAAGCTTGTTGTAGAAAAAATAGCAGAGCTTCATAAGATGCCCGTTGAGGAAGTTGCAAGAATTACTTCTATAAATGCTTTCCGCTTATTTGGAATAGGAAGCCTGCAGAAAACTAATTATACGTACTTGCTTGGAAATAATTTATATATAAATATTACAAATAGGTGTAATGCCGATTGCGTATTTTGCAACAGGAAAGGGGATGCGATTCTTGAAGGCTATAATCTTAAGATGAGTAAAGATGAAGAGCCTCCAGCAGAAAAATATATTGAAGAAATCGGTGATCCTAAGAAATACGGTGAAATAGTTTTTTGCGGTTACGGCGAGCCGACAATAAGGTGGGATGTTGTTAAAGCCGTTGCAAAGTATGTAAAACAGAATGGTGGAAAAACAAGGCTTGATACTGACGGGCATGGCAGTTTTATTAATAAAAGAGATATTACTCCCGAATTGAAAGGAACTATTGATGTGGTTTCAGTCAGCATGAATGCTGCTGATGCTTCAAAGTATGCCGAGATAATGAGAGTTGAAAAAAGAATGTTTAACGAGATGATAAGCTTTGCAAAGAGTGCAAAACAATATGCTGAAAAAGTTGTAATGACGGTGGTTTCTTTCGATGAGATTGAAATTGAAAAAGCAAAAGAAATTGTTGAAAATAAGATTGGTGCGGAATTCAGAGTTAGAGAGTATTTCTAATTAAATAAGTATGAATGCATGATTGCATGCAACCATGCAGCCAAGCATTCATGCTGCATTATTTCTTTAAATGAAAATTAATTTAATAGCCTGCATTTTATTTATTCTTTTTTATCTCCCTGCTTTCTGGCAGGTATTCCCACAATCATCCATCCAGGAGAAACTGGATAAAATTTTGTCCAATAGTTTTTTTGAATCGACTTTAGCTGCAGTTGATGTTTACGATTTAACCGGGAAAGAGATAATCTACCAGAAGAATAACAGGTATCTTCTGCATCCTGCCTCTAATATGAAAATATTAACATCGGCAGCGGGATTGGTTTTTCTGGGTCCCGATTACAATTTTGAAACTACATTCTATTATAAAGGTGATATAGATGATGGTGTTCTTGATGGAGACCTTTATGTGGTCGGTGGTTTTGATCCCGCATTTTCCATCCAGGATCTTGATTACTTTATTGATGCGATAGATTCTCTCGGGATAAAAAAAATAAAGGGCAATATATTTGCCGACGTTTCTAGAATGGACACAATGTATTGGGGTGAAGGATGGATGTGGGACGATGATCCTTCAACTGATTCTCCATATTTATCATCGCTTAATATTAATTATAATTCCGTTGAAGTATTTTTGTTAGGAACGGAGCCGGGGAGAAAGGCACAGATTATTCTTAATCCTTATTCAAAATATTTTAATGTTTACAATGAAGCTGTGACAGTTTCTCCTGATGAAGACAATTCCTACAGTATAACAAGAGACTGGATGAATAAAAAAAATACTGTTGTTGCAAAAGGTAAAGTGAAAAAGGGAAGAATGATAACCGGTGATGAAGAACCGCAGAGCCTTAATGTTTTCAGACCCGATTTATATTTTCTTACCCTTTTTAAAGAAACACTCCAGAGAAAAGGAATTAAAGTGGAAGGTAAATCGGATAATTTCTGGCTTCCTTATGATGCAATATATTTAAGAACGATATCAAGACCTTTTGCAGAGATTATTATACCTCTAGACAAAAAAAGCATAAACCTTATCGCAGAAATGGTTCTTTATGCATTGGCAGAAAAATATTACGGTAAGCCTGCTACTGCTAAGAACGGGATAAAAGTTATAAACAACTTTATTTCTTTGATTGGAATGAGTCCGGAAAAATACAATCTTGTTGACGGATCGGGGTTATCACATTATAACCTGGTCTCGGCAGAATTAATTCTGGAAGTATTAAAATACATGTATTACTCAGAGCCGGGTTTATATAAAGTTCTTGTGGAATCATTTCCTATAGCGGGTGTTGATGGTACTCTTGCAAAAAGAATGAATGGAACTTCTGCAGAAAATAATGTGAAAGCAAAAACAGGAACGATCACCGGGGTTAGTGCTCTTTCCGGTTATATTACTTCACAAAGCGGTAGACTTATAGCATTTTCAATTTTAATAGAAAATTTTGCGAGGGGAACTTCTACTGCAAGAAATTTCCAGGATGAAATTTGTAAGATTCTTGTTGAGTATTAATTATGAAAAATCTTGCCGTTATTTATGATGAATTGCACATTAAGCACAAGCCACCTTTCTCGCATGCCGAAAGACCTGAAAGAATTTCTTCTGTGATTGATTTCTTAAAAGAGAAAAAGTTTTTTGAAAATGTTGATTTGATAAAACCAGTTGAAGCAAGCAGAGAAAATATATTAGCGGTGCATTCGTCGGCTCATCTTGATTTTGTCGTTGATTCAATTAAAGGGGGGAAAACTTTGCTCGATGGGGGAGATACGTATGTAGTTAAAGATTCATTAGTTCCGGCTCTTCTTTCTGCCGGCTCGGTTATTAAAGCTGTTGATCTGGTGATGGATAATTCTTATAACTCTATTTTTTCTTTAATGAGACCACCGGGACATCATGCAGAAAGCAGCAAGCCTATGGGTTTTTGTATTTTTAATAACATTGCTATCGGTGCCAAATATGCTTTGGATAAATATAATCTTGATCGAATAGCTATTGTTGATTGGGACGTTCATCACGGCAACGGTACACAGGAGATATTTTATAATTCATCGCGGGTTTATTTTATAAGTCTGCATCACTATCCTTTTTACCCGGGAACAGGAGCGGAAGGGGAGAGGGGAAACGGGGAAGGGAGTGGTTATACTTTAAATTTTCCTTTACCCGCGGGTACAACAGGGAAAACTTATCTGGAGATTTTTAATAATAAAATTACAAAAGTGTTAAATGATTATGATCCCTGGCTGCTTTTTATTTCTGCCGGGTTTGATGCACATAAGGATGACCCTTTGGCAAATATGGAATTGACAGAAAAAGATTTTACTGAAATGACGAAAGTCGTTAAGGATTTTGCCGATAAGAAAAATATTAAAATTATTTCTGTGCTTGAAGGAGGATATAATCTCGATGCACTTTCTGCTTCTGTCTATGCCCATCTCAAAGTTTTAAATGAATAAGACTTATAAAGAATTTCATATCAGGACGAATCCTTTCGTTCCTGAAATAATCAGCGGACTCTTGTGGGAATTGAGCATTTCAGGTCTTACTGAAGAAAGTGATTTTATTAAAGTCTTTTCTCCTGAACACAATCTCTTCAAAAAGGAAATAGAAACTCTTCTTAAAAGATTAATTGATGAAAAAGTAATCGACGAATTTTCAGTTGAAGAATATGAACTAGAAAATAAAAACTGGAATGAAGATTGGGAGAAAAATCTTAATATTATAAAAGTTACAGAAAGAATAGTGATCAAGCCTTCTTACAAAGAATACATTTCAAGCTCAAATGAGATTGTGATTACTATCGATCCGAAAATGTCCTTTGGTACCGGCGAGCACCAAACAACTAAGTTAATGCTAAAATTAATAGAAAATTATGTTAAGCCGGGAATGAAAATTCTTGATGTTGGTTCCGGTACGGCTGTTCTTTCAATTGCATCTGTTAAACTTGGAGCCTACAAAGCCGTAGCGATTGATAATGATGAATTATGTTTTGAAAACGGAATAGAGAATAGCCGTATTAATAATGTTCGGAATAAACTTGAAGTCAAAACGGGAGAAATAAAAGATATTAGTGAAAATGAATTTGATATTATTCTTGCAAACATTCAAAAGAATATTCTTCTTGATATTGCTCACGATTTGAAATCTAAATTGAAAAAGAATGGTTTATTAATTCTTTCAGGTTTACTTGTTGAAGATGAAGCAGACATGGTAGATTATTATGGCAGGTTGAATTTCACATTTATAGAAAAAGAAAGTATGGATGAGTGGATTGCGATTGTTTTTAAGTTATTAAAATAAAAAAGAGCCTGTTACAGGCTCTTTACAAATTATTAATTTTCTTTTAATATTTTCTTTACTCATCTGTAGTTTATTCGAACATTTCCACTTGTCAATAATTTCCAATCTTCATCATAAACATATACTTTGTACGCCCCGGAATCGTAGAAAGTAATTTTTTTCCAGAACCAGTTCCAGTCAGTTTCGACATCCTGGTAAATAGTGTTATCAAAGGTTTCTTTACCGCTTGAGCTTACTTTATAAATATCATAGAGAACTTCGTCACACTCTATTTCATTTCCGCTTCCCATCCTTACTAAGAAATAAAGATAACCTCCATCATCAGGAATATCGAAAACCGAACTTGATTTGATTGCATAACCGTCGTCATCGACTCCTTCACAGAAATAAAGATTCTGGGCTAAAGTAGCCGGAGCCGAGAGTGTAATAAAAAGTATGAGTCTAAAAAAAATCTTTCCCATTCTTTCTCCTATATAATGTTATTTACTGAGTACCTTTTTTGCTTCACGTCTAAGTTTATGCCACAGGTTTAGAGTGGAAAAAGTTTTGTTTCCTGCTGAATTTGAAATTTTCTTCCCATTTTGCAGTGAACAGGTGACTTAAAAAACAGGTAGGATTTATCCTGAAAAAGGCAAAAATTAATGTGGAAATTACCCGGTCTAAAAATGAAGGTTGGTAATCTTATTTTAGCAGAATCATCTTCTTTACTGAAGAATAATTCCCGGTTCTTAACATATAAAAATAAATTCCGCTTGAAAGACCTGCCTTGCCGTCAGGCAGGTTACTTCCGTCAAATTCTACTTCATATTCGCCCGCAAGCTTTTCTTCATTAACAAGTGTAGCAACTTCTCTTCCCAATACGTCAAAAACTTTTAATGTAACTAATCCGAAACCTGACTTGCCGTCAGGCAGGTTCGCAATCCGAAATCCGATATTCGTTGTTGGATTAAACGGATTCGGGTAGTTTTGCAGCAATTTAAATTCCTCAGGTGAATTCTCTGTAATCGATTCAACATCAGTAGGATCGTATCCTGCCCATTGTAAAAATTCCAATGCCTGGTTGCCGATTTCTATTCCCCAGGCATATTTTGGATCATTCTCAGGAGTTAACGATGTATCCGATCTGAAATTACATCCGGCATAATCAAATGTAATAAATGAAGCTTTCCAATTAGGACCCTCATTTCGTATTCCAACGGTATAATCACCTGTTGCAAAAATTGTTTGTGCAGAAGGTGTCGTGGTTATTGCATCAATATGCCCAGTGAATCCCAGCAGGTATGTTGGATCGTACCAATAAGAAACCAGGTTTGCAGAATTGTAATCAGCTACCCAATCGCTCAGTGGGTCTGAAACAACCGGACTGATCTCAACTTTAACACCGGAATCTGATGTAAAATTTTGCAGCCCGAGAGTATTAATACCAAGATAGTCGTATTGGAAATCTCCTGCTGTAAAATTTGTATCTTTACAAGTACCGGTTAACAAGCATCCATAATCCTGGCTTGATAGAAAATATGCTCTCGGGCTTGTAGGCGAGGCACCTTCAAGATATGTTTTCGCAGCTACAGATAAGTCAGCGTTTGGATATGAACCATCTACCTGAATTACCCAGTTGTAAAGGCTCATTACTTCTGCAGTCTCCGCTGTATCATAGCTAAGCCAAACATCATTGGGAATAGGATCTACAATATAGCTTCCTGCAGGATTTCCAATATAGAGTTTTTTAGCTGTAGTTGTGGTGAAATCAGAAGAATTATATATGAAGAGTACATCATTTTGCTTCTTATAAATAGTGTAAGAATATATTTCAGACTTTCCGTGGCAATTAGTATCTGATGACTCGTAGGCTGTGAAAAAATAAGTTATTTTTGTGCCGGGCATAAACCCTGGAATTATAGTCTCATAATCGTTATTACTAATATTGTTCATTATTACATCATGCCAAACTGAGCCATTATCTGTATTGTAATTCAAGCTGACACTCATCGGATTATCTCCAGGACCATATACTGTAACACTTACAGGTATTGGTTCTGTATTCAAAGTAGTTAATTGTGGTGTATGATAAAAACGAAAATAACAATCATCTCCAAAATCTACTATAACTGCAAAATCAAGAATATATTCCAGAGAATACCAATAAGCTGTTGAAGTATCATTTGCACTTTTACCGTAAGTATTAAATTTCCATCCATAGCAATCGGGATTTGAAGATGCTGGCTTAGCCCAGATACCAATTCTTCCTGTATTACCCATTATTGCATCGTTCTTAAAAACGATCGCAAAAATTTCGCCTCTAAATACTGTGGGCTCATGACCATACCAAACCGTTTCGAAAAAATGATAATACGGATCACTTGATGGCGAAGCAACCGGTTCAAATTGACCTTGAAATCCCATGTCCCAAAGAAAATCTGCAAATGGGAAATCTGGAAGGTTACCAACATTTATATAGCCGCTTCCATCCGATTCATTTTCAAATCCCACATATCCTAGAAAATAATATGGGTGTGCGGCTACGAAACGCCCCTGTTTTAATTCGGATGGACCAACATTTGCGAGGTCATTCCAGGTAATTCCATTCCCTACTTTATAGATAATGAGTGAACCCAAAGAGTAATCTTCGTTATCGGAAAAGGCACATGCAATTGCTTTAATGGTTAAATCTGCCGGTGCTTCGAACCATTGCACAACATAGTCTTGTGCATACAATCCTACACTACTATCCCAGTTTCCACCAAGCATTTTCCTGTAAGAAAGAGTATCGAATGTAGTTGCCCGATACTTTCGGATATTCTCCTTTTGCTCTGAATATTTGTTTGTGAAATTATTTTTAGCGATCGCATCATTATTCGTATGATTTTTGCTTACAATTGTAGTAGCGAAAGGTTTTAGCAAGCGTTTGTTTTGTGCAAAGATACTCACGCATAGTAAACAAAGGGTAAATATTAATAAAGTAGTTTTCATTTTTTGACGCTCATTATTTCAGTAAAATCATTTTCTTAACAGAAGAATAATTATCAGTTCTTAGCTGATAAAAATAAATTCCACTTGATAAACTGGAAGCATTAAACTCAACTTCGTAACTACCAGCAGGTTTCTCTTCGTTAACTAATGTAGCAACTTCTCTTCCCAATACGTCAAAAACTTTTAATGTAACAAATCCGAAACCTGCCTTGCCGTCTGGCAGGTTCGCAATCCGAAATCCGATATTCGTTTTTGGATTAAACGGGTTTGGGTAGTTTTGCTGTAAGTTAAATTCGTTAATCTTCTGAGGATTATTTCTATCAACTCCGACAACAAAATCTGAGAAATTTGTTTTGTAGAAACTATGTGCAGCAATGCAGTTATCAATAACTTTAGCAAGGGAACCTAAACTGTCGTTCTCTCTGCTTACTACATAAGCAATCCAGATATCTACGGGTTCGTTGGCTTTGAGTTTAAAGGGACCCGTGTTTACCATTATGCGATAATCATCGGGATGGGTATGTATCCACCCTTTTTTAGTTATTGGGTTGCCTGAATAAAGAAAAACAGGATTCACATCGCTGCAATTTACATCACCCATAACAGAGCCGAGCAGCCACGTGCATGGATCGATCAGACTGTTGTCAGCTAATCTGCCCAACATATAATTTCTTGCCATCGAAGAATTCTTGGGCTCCTGCGGTACATACTTGTGATGGATTAAGGAAGTCATATTGAGATTTTTTGCGCCGGGAAAGATTTCGTTTCCGAGGTAAGGACCATAATTATTTATAGCAGTGTCTAAAGGTGTATCAATACCTTTATTATAAATGCTATTGGAATTATTATCAATAAAAGTTTCATTAGGAATGTATGCAGGAGGTCCCTGTAAAAGCGGAATAGCCATAGCGGGATAGAAAATACCATATTTAGGATCATCGCCACCATTATACATATAACCCGTATTTATGAGTGTATCGCAGCCAACCAAATCATCATAATAGTCTCCTAAATCCGGGTCCGTATTTGAACTGAAATAAACTGAATCAAATTCTGAAGAGACTATACCTGTATTAGTAATTCTATATCTGATAAAGACCATGTTTCTCATTGGTTCGCTGCTTTTTAATCCGTAAGCAAAAGTTGTTTGATGGATTTCTATACCTTTTGGGGAAATGTTTTTGAATACTCTTAAATTGCTATCCTTGCTGTCATTATAAACACACCAGGCGGTGAGATCACCGAGCAGGTCCGGTCTGTCTTCATTTGAGTCCCACTCCCCATTGCTGTTTAGATCGACTGGATTATATGTTCCATCATTATCACCGTCATAGAAAAGTGCGCCGATAGAAACGGCATCTTTCCATTGTATCCATGAATCACCAAAAGCAGGATCAGAAGCATAAATTGCGTAAACACGGTTTAGTCTACTTGTAAAACTTGATCCAACCTTCCCCGGTAAGTAATCTTCAATTCTGCATTCAGGTGCAGCGGCGTTAGCCCAAACAGAATCACCATCTTTTCCTGAGAGAAAAAATCCGCCTGAGAATAAGAATTCTATTTTATCATTATAACTGTAATGGTAACTACGATAGAAATAACCCTTGTTTAGAACAGGTATCTCTATATTATTAATAAAAAAATTGAATTCACCTTGTGCAGTTAGATAACCAGGGAATAAGAGCAGGATTGTATAAATAATTTTTTTTAACATCTTTGTTCCCCTTTCTTCCTATGATTAGGAATTTCATTCCTATTTTTTGTCAACCTTAGGAGAAAGGTCAAAGGCAAGACATCAAAACTATATAACCTTTCCCCAAGGTTTATGCAAATCTGCAAATGTTATTTAACAGAAGCAACCATTCTTGTTCCTTAGCAAACATTTTATAAAAATATTCCAATAAATTCTCTCTTATTTAAGCAAGAGCATTTTTTTCGTTAATGAATATTGTTCTGTCTGAAGTTTATAGAAATAAATTCCGCTTGATAATGCTGAAGCATCAAACTCAACTTCATAACTACCAGCAGGCTTCTCTCCGTTAACAAGAGTTGCAATTTCTCTTCCAAGTATATCATAAACTTTAAGTGAGACAAATCCGCTTGTCCCTTCGGGAAAATTCGCAATTCGAAATCCGATATTGGTTGTTGGGTTGAATGGATTGGGATAGTTTTGAAGGAGTTGAAATGACGATGGGACAAATTCTTCAGCCTCATCATCAACAGAAACGACAATATTTGTAAAGTTTGATTTGTAAAAACCTTCTATTGCTTCACTGAATTCTCTTGAGACTGTAATTGAATTCAGTGAATCTGTTCCTCTTCCTGCAATATGAGCAATAATTATTGTAACCGGTTTTCCGATTTCAAGAGTAAACGGACCAGAAGAAGCCAGTTGTCGTTGATCTGTATCATAATTATTTATCCAGCCTGTTTGAGTTACAGGATCGCCAGAATACATAAAAACTGGATTTATTTCATCACAATTAACTCCGTGGGTTACTCCAAAACGCCAGGAACAAGGGTCATAGTCATCTCCATATTGCTCTTTACCCTGTAAATAATTTCTGGCTTGCTGCTGGTTGTCCGGGTCCCCAACACCTTTTTCATAATGAATAAATGAAGTCATTCCGAGATTTTTCGCTCCCGACAAAGTATCAACTCCGTTAGGCTCACCTTTAAAGTTAAAAGCTGTATCAAGAGGAGTATCTGCTCCTTCGTCATATTCTCCATTGGTATTATTATCAATAAATGTTTCAGCGGGAATATATGAGTATGGTCCCTGAAGAATTTTAATAAAGTGTGCCGGAGGATTGATCCCGAAGGAATAATCGTAACCCTCATTATAAACATATCCTGAATTTTGTAACGTATCGCAGCCTGCAAGGTCATCTATATATCCATCACTACCGCCTAAATCTGTATCAGCCCAGCTGCCAAAATAAACTGAGTCGAACACATCGGATACTTTCCCCGTGTTAATTATTTTATAGCGGACAAAAAATGTTGATGCACGTGGATCAACTTTATTATCAGCATAATAAGAATAAAAAGCAAAAACTGTTTGCTGTATTTCAATTCCCATTGGCTCTCCCTCAAAAGCCCTGTCTTCAGTAGCGACTCCGTCATTATAAACGCACCAGGCAGTAAAACCGCCAATTATATCCGGTCTATCTTCATTTCTGTCCCATTGATTATTACCATTTAAGTCTAAAGGGTCGTAAACGCCGTCTCCATTACCATCATAAAAATCTGCACCATTAGCAACAGCGTAACGCCATTTCTGCCAACTATTCCCGAAAGCAGGACCTTCGATGACATAAATTCCATATTTGGGATCGTAAGGGATAGAATCAACATTTCCTGGCTGATAGTCTTGAATACGTGAAGCAGTTGCTACACCATTAGCCCAGACTGTGTCATTATTTTTCCCTGACAAGAAAAAGCCTGCAGAGAAAAGGAATCCGATGCTGTCTAACTCACCTTGCCCAACACCGCTCACAGATACATTTGCCAATACACCTTCATTATTAAAGGGGAGTCTTAATCTATTAATTTGTAAAAGGTAAGATTCCTGCGCTAAAATTGTTGAGGAGATTGAAAAAAGAAGTAATATTAATTTTTTCATTTTAATTCTTTTTTTACTTTAACAGAATCATTTTCTTAACAGAAGAATAATTATCAGTTCTTAGCTGATAAAAATAAATTCCACTTGATAATTGAGAGGCATCAAACTCAACTTCATAACTTCCGGCAGGTTTTTCTTCATTAACGAGAGTTGCAACTTCTCTGCCTAAAACATCATAAATCTTAAGATTTACAAATGACGATTTTGGAATTACGAATTTGATTTTTGTGCTTGGGTTGAATGGATTGGGGAAATTCTGTGATAAATAAAATGATTTAACATTTATATTTTCTTCGTCTACATCCAAAGAAATATTGCTATTCAATAAAAGGAGTTTTTCTGTTGTTTGATTTGAATCTGATGAGAATGCAAAGACTAATGTATCCCTTAAATATTCATCATATTGTTTTTTACAGATAGGACACACATCAATACCCACTATCATAAACATTGCGGTATCCATTGGATTCAGCTGGATATGTAGCGAATCACTTTTTTCATAAGGATCTATTAAGAAGGAATAATATTCACTATCCTTTTTAAAGTGGCAAGAATATGATGAAAAAGATTTATTGTAAATTGAATCCAAATAAACAGTCTGGTTTGAATTATTAATAATATTACATGAATCTATTTCACTATAATTCGATAAAAAAATACTATCAGGAGATAAGACAATATCTTCTTTCCAATCGGAACTGATAAATTCTACAACAGCAGCAAAATCAAGAGTATATTCCAGAGAATACCAATAAGCTGTTGAAGTATCATTTGCACTTTTACCGTAAGTATTAAATTTCCATCCATAGTAATCAGGATTTGAAGATGTTCGATTAGCCCAAATACCGATCCTGTCTGAAAGGGAATTCACAGACTCATTCTTAAAAACTATTGCGAATAATTCTCCCCGCGCTACCCAAGGTTCAAATCCTACAAGTTTTGTTTCAAAAAACTGATAAGCCGGTTGGTTAAAAGAAGAAGCCTCGGGCAATATCGGATATGACATTCCCTCACTCCAGAAAGCGTTTTCAGTAAAGGGAAAGCTTTCAAGATTACCGACATTTTCATAACCCGATCCATCTGAAAACTCTTCAAAACCCACGTAACCAAGTGCATAAGTCGAATCTTCCGATTTGAACCTTCCCTGTTTTACTTCAATCGGTCCGATGTTTGATAAATCTTCGATAGATATGTTATTTACAACCTCATATAATTTTAAGCTGCCCTCAGCATTATTCAAATTTTCTGCGAATGCCGCACCCACTGCTTTGATAATTAAGTCAGTCGGGGCTTGAAACCACATGACTAAGTACTCCTGCCCAAACACTCCGAAATTTACATTCCAATTTCCCCCAATCATTTTCCTGTAAGAAAGAGTATCGAATGTATTCGTCTCATCTGTGTTATTAAGAACCTTTTCCTTTAAATGTTTGTTTGAGTAATTATTATTAACGAAAAGATCAACACTCTTCTGATTTTTAATTACAATTGTTGTAGCGAAAGGTTTAAGCAAGCGTTTGTTTTGTGCAGAGCTGACTGCACACAAAGAACAAAGAATAAATATTACCAAAGCAGTTCTCATTTTTTACTCACTATTTTAGCAGTATCATTTTCTTCGTTTGGATAAATTCATCTACCTGTAACTGGTAAAAATAAATTCCACTTGATAAAACGGAAGCATCAAACTCAACTTCATAACTCCCAGCAGACTTTTCTTCATTAACCAAAGTAGCAACTTCTCTTCCCAAAACATCAAAAACTTTTAATATGACAAATCCGCTTGTCCCTTCGGGAAAATTCGCAATCCGAAATCCGATATTGGTTGTTGGGTTGAATGGATTGGGATAGTTTTGAAGGAGTTGAAATGATGTTGGGACAAATTCTTCAGCCTCATCATCAACAGAAACGGCTATATCAGTAAAGTTTGATCTGTAAAAGCCCTCAATTGCTTCGCTGAATTCTCTCGAGACTGTAATTGAATTCAATGAATCGGTTCCCCTTCCTGCAATATGTGCAATAATTATTGTAACCGGTTTTCCAACTTCAAGAGTAAACGGACCTGTGGAAGCTAACTGTCGCTGATCTGTAGCAAAATTATTTATCCAGCCTGTCTGAGTCACTGGGTCACCTGAATACATAAAGATTGGATTTATTTCATTACAATTAACACCCGGGGTTATTCCAAAAAGCCAGGAACAAGGATCATAATCATCTCCATATTGCTCTTTACCCTGAAGATAAAACCTGGCTTGCTGCTGGTTGTCCGGGTCCCCAACACCTTTTTCATAATGAATAAATGAAGTCATTCCGAGATTTTTGGCTCCCGGCAAAGTATCGACTCCGTTAGGCTCACCCTTAAAGTTAAAAGCTGTATCGAGAGGAGTATCTACTCCTTCATCATATTTGCCATTGGTGTTATTATCAATAAATGTTTCACCGGGAATATATGAATATGGTCCCTGAAGAATTTTAATAAAATGTGCCGGTGGGTTAATCCCGAAGGAATAATCGTAAACCTCATTATAAATATATCCTGAATTCTGTAACGTATCGCAGCCAGCAAGGTCATCTATATATCCATTACCACCACCTAAATCAGTATCAGCCCAGCCGCCAAAATAAACGGAGTCAAATACATCGGATACTTTACCAGTGTTTATTATTTTATAGCGGACAAAAAATGTACAGGAGCGTGCATCAAAATTGTTATCAGCATAAAAAGCAAAAACAGTTTGCTGTATTTCAATTCCAAGAGGTTCTGCGTTAAATGCTCTGTCTACACCAGTAACTCCATCGTTATAGACACACCAGGCGGTAAAACTACCTATTAAATCGGGTCTGTCTTCATTTGTGTCCCATTGGTTATTACCATTTAAATCTATAGGGTCATAAATCCCGTCTCCGTCTCCATCATAAAAATCCGCACCATTAGCAACAGCATATTTCCATTTTTGCCAGTATGAACCAAAAGGTTGATAGGGAGGATTAAAAGAATGTTTTAATATATAAAGGTCATACCTGGGATCGTATGGAGTCGAATCAACATTTCCCGGTTGATAGTCTTGAATACGTGAGGCAGTCGCTACACCATTAGCCCAAACTGTGTCATTATTCTTACCTGAAAGGAAAAATCCTGCTGAGAAAAGAAAACCAATGCTGTCTAAGTCGCCTTGGTTAACACCGCTCACAGATACATTTGCCAATACGCCCTTATTATTAAAGGGGAGTCTTAATCTATTAATTTGTAAAAGGTAAGATTCCTGTGCTAAAATTGTTGACGAGACTGAAAGAAGAAGCACTAAAAGAATTTTCATAGCTGTTCCACTCCCTTAATTAAAATAAATTGTTTTGGAAAACAGTAAATGAAGAATACAAAAAATAAAGCAGTTACTTGTAAAAGTATAAGAATAGTGGGGAACGATACAATTTCCCCCTCTTATAGTAAATTTCATACCCAATTTATAATCCCCGCTAAAGTTTTATTTAACCATATAAATTATAGTATAAGATAGGATGAATATCAACTACTTAATAACTGAAGTTACGCAAAATAGATAAAAACAGATCGGTTGTCATTCCGAACTTGTTTCGGAATCTTTCATTTTAATGTTATTTATAGATGCTGAAACAAGTTCAGCATGACAATTGCGTAACTTCAGTTAATAAGTATTTTGTTCTTTCCGGATATTAATATTAACCATCAGAATTGCTGATGGAATCAAAAGAAAAAATTTGCTATGTTCCTTCGAAAAATTTCTTAAATAAATAAGATTGAATTATGAATCTCGACTCAATTGTTTTTGCCGCACATCCCGACGATGCCGAACTTTCGATGGGTGGTACAATTGCGAAAATGACTGCGAATAATTTTAAGGTCGGTATAACAGACTTTACAAAAGGGGAACTCGGAACCAGGGGAACACCTGAAATTCGTCAGAAGGAAGCCCGTAAAGCCGGAGATATTCTTAAAATATCTGTAAGGGAAAATCTTCTTATTCCGGATGGGAATGTAAGTGATAACAAAGAAAATTTGATGAAGGTGATAATGACAATAAGAAGATACAAACCGAAGATTATTTTCGCTCCATATTTTAATGACCGCCATCCTGATCATATCGATGTAAGTATTCTCGTTAAAAGGGCTATGTTCCAATCCGGGTTAAGTAAGGTAAAAACTTTTGATAAAGAAACAACGCAGGCTCCGTTCAGACCGGCTCATCTTTATTATTATATGCAGACTTATACTTTTGATCCCACTTTCATTATAGATATTTCAGATTCTTTTGAAACAAAAATGAAAGCCGTAAATGCTTACGAATCTCAGTTTCATGATCCTAAAAGTAAAGAGCCTGAAACTTTTATAAGCAAACCGAGTTTTATCAGTTATGTTGAATCACGTGCGCACTTTTATGGTTTCCAGATTAGGAAAAATTATGGTGAGCCTTTTTATTGTGAAGAGAAAATCGAGTTGGATTTAATCTCTCTTCTAAAGAAGTAATTACTTAAACCGGGCAATTTTTTCTAAAATAATTTTCTTTCAATGTAATATTTGCTTAAAAAGCTGCTATTTAAGTGGGCGCAATCAAAATAAAAATTTCATACAGTGGCAGGATTCTTGGTAATTTATCGCTGAAAACAGATTGATTACTAAGGAAATCATTGATGAAAAATAAGTTCGCACTCGTATTCTTTCTTTTAAGTTTTTACGCAAATCAGCTTTTCTCCCAGCAGGGAGAATACCCTTTAGTTTCAGTTCCGCAAACTCACGACAGGGATATTCCTTCAGGCTGGTTATTAGGTGGAAGTAACCCGCAGGACTATGCTGTGGGTGTCGATTTAGGTGAGAACGTTTCCGGTTATGCTTCTGCTTATTTGAAAGCTGTTTCATCAAAGCCGGTCGGCTTTGTAACTTTGATGCAAAATTTTAAGGCGAATAATTACAGAGCACAAAGAATAAAGCTCAGTGCCTCCATAAAGACTAAATACCTGGCGGGTTGGGCAGCATTATGGATGAGAGTTAACGATATTGGTGGAAAACCTCTTTCTTTTGATGATATGAGGAACAGACCTCTTGTCGGAACTTCTGAGTGGACCATGGTCGAAGTTGTTCTTGATGTTCCTTCAATTAGTGATGAAATTTCATTTGGTCTTCTTTTGCAGGGGAAGGGTCAGATATGGATTGATAATATTAAAATTTCTATTGTAAATAATGATGTGCCTGTTACCGACGTGCTTAAAAATAAATCGGAAAGTTACAGTCCGAAGAATCTTGATTTTGAGGAATAGGAAAAAATAATCTTCTGTTCCAAACCGGTTCTCTTATCTTTTACTTCCTCCTATGTTTTGACACTCACCCCTGAATTAAATTTTGATTAAATTTGCTTAAACGAAATTTAGCAGATTATGAAATTTGAAAAGAATAATCTCTCCGAATCATTCCTGATTGAACTTTATAATTCTCTTCTACTGCCGAGACTTATCGAAGAAAAAATGTTGAACCTTTTGCGGCAGGGAAAAATATCAAAATGGTTTTCCGGAATAGGACAGGAGGCAATTTCTGTCGGATGCACAAAAGCATTAATGAAAGATGAATTTATCCTTCCGATGCACCGAAACCTTGGAGTTTTTACAGGAAGAGGATTGGAGTTAAGCAAGCTTTTTTCTCAATTCCAGGGAAAGGAAAATGGTTTCTCGAAAGGAAGAGAACGTTCTTTTCACTTTGGTTCAAATGTGCATAATATATTTGGCATGATCTCTCATCTTGGTCCGCAGCTTGGCGTTGCCGATGGTATCGCATTATGGCACAAAATTAAAAAAGAAAAAAAGTGTACTCTCGTCTTTACCGGCGACGGCGGAACAAGCGAAGGCGATTTTCATGAAGCTTTAAATGTTGCCGCAGTGTGGGATCTTCCTGTAATTTTTTTAATCGAGAATAACGGCTATGGATTGTCAACTCCAACATCGGAACAATACAGATGCAAAAAATTAATTGATAAAGGTGTTGGATATGGAATTGAAGCGATACAAATCGAAGGGAATAATGTTCTTGAAGTTTATAATATAATAACTAAATATGCTAAAGAGATAAGAAAAAACCCGCGCCCGGTCTTAATCGAAGCCCTTACTTTCAGAATGAGAGGTCACGAGGAAGCTTCCGGCACAAAGTATATTCCCAAAAAATATTTTGAAGAATGGGGAAAGAAAGATCCTATTTTAAATTATGAGAAGTTCCTTATTGAAGAAAAGTTAATTGATAATTCATTTGTGAAAGAAACGAAAGATGAGATAAAAACTTTGATAGATAATGAATGGGAGATAAGTGTTAGCGAACCCGATATAATTCCTGATACTGAAAAAGAAACAAGAGATGTTTATTTCCCTTATAAACATGTTCCTGCTAATATCGGTGAAAGTAAAACTAAGAAAAGATTTGTTAATGCCATTACAGAAGCTCTTGCTGAGAGTATGAGCAAGTTCCCTGAGCTAATAATTATGGGGCAGGATGTTGCCGATTATGGCGGAGTGTTTAAAGTAACGGAGGGATTAGTAGAGAGATTTGGTAAAGAGAGAGTAAGAAATACTCCACTGTGTGAGTCTGCAATAATTGGAACTGCTTTAGGTTATTCTGTTAAGGGAGGCAAAGCTGTTGTAGAAATGCAGTTCGCAGATTTTATTTCAAGCGGGTTTACACAAATAATTAATAACGTTGCTAAAATATATTACCGCTGGGAACAAAATGCCGACATTGTGATACGAATGCCTACCGGCGCAGGCGTTGGCGCGGGACCTTTTCATTCACAGTCGAATGAAGCATGGTTTGTGCATACACCCGGCTTAAAAGTAGTTTATCCATCCACTCCTTTTGATGCTAAAGGTTTGCTTAATTCTGCCATAGCCGATCCTAATCCTATAATGTATTTTGAGCATAAAGCTCTTTACAGATCCGTAAGCGGTGAAGTGCCGGATGATTATTATACTATAGAAATTGGGAAAGCAAATCTTGTTAACGAAGGAGATGAGGTTTTAATTATTACTTACGGAATGGGCGTTCATTGGGCAATTGAAATTGTAAAGGAATTAAATATATCTGCGGATATTCTCGACCTTCGATCACTTATGCCATGGGATAAAGAAGCTGTTGAGAAGTCGGTAAAGAAAACGGGGAAGGTTATTATTCTCCACGAAGATTGTTTAACTGGCGGAATTGGCGGAGAAATTTCAGCATGGATTTCTGAAAATTGTTTTGAATTTCTCGATGCACCGATAATGCGTTCTGCAAGTCTCGATACGCCTGTCCCATTTTCAACTAATCTCGAGAAGAATTTTTTACCAAAGGAAAGATTTAAAGAACAGTTGAAAAAACTAAATCGATATTGACTATTTCTTTAGTTTTGACTTTTGAGATTTGACTTTATCAGCCAGAGCTGATCAGCCTTAAGCTGAGAGATTTGTCCGCCTTTGATGGATTGAAAAGTATTTCTCTCCCAAAAAATACCGTCACTATAGCCCTGAATGTTTTTATCTTTATCTGCTAATTCAAGTCTTTTGGCAGCAAAACAGCAATAGTATTCATCTATTTCAATTCCAGAAAAGTTTCTTCCAAGTTTTTTTGCAGTAACTAATGTTGTCCCGGAACCGGCAAAAGGATCAAAGATAAAATCACCTTTGTTTGAACTAGCAAGAATTATTTTTGCAAGCAGCTTTTCCGGTTTTTGAGTGGGATGTTCTGTGTTCTCCGGCATAGACCAGAAAGGAACAGTAATGTCAGTCCAGATATTTGAAGGATGAGTTATTCTGAAATTATTTTTCCCGTTTTCTTCCCAGTCTTTTGGTTTGCCGTCTTTTGTACGGTATGGAGCGATAACTTTACGTTTAATTTTTATATCTTCAATATTAAAAGTGTATTTATCAGAGATAGTACAAAACCAGATATCCTCAGTACAGTTTTTCCAGTTTGATTTTGAGCCCCTTCCTTTTTCTCTTTCCCATGTAATTCTATTCTGAATCTTAAAATATTTTTTAGCAACATTATAAACCGCATTCGATGACTTCCAGTCGGAACAAATATAGATTGAAGCATTTGCTTTAAGAAGTCTCACCATTTTAGAAAGCCAGGAATCTATCCATTCTTCATATTCAGTATCATTCATTTCTTTAAATCTCGTAAGATTGAATTTTTTATGAAGATTATAGGGAGGGTCGATAAAAAGAAGATCGATAAAATTATTTGGAAGAAAATCTACAATCTCAAATATGTTCCCGTTTATAATTTTGTTTTTTATATCACCCGCAGTTGCATTTTTTTTTATTGATAATAATTTAGTTTTTAGTTTTGCAGTCTCGCCCGGAGACAATATTAATGTTCTGTTTAAAGGTGCGGGCTTTTTCTTGGTGCCAAAATTCATTATCAAATAATAAGATAAAAAGGTGTCCTGAGAATCCAGGACATCCTGAAATAACTATTCTTCTAATGTGGATAAATTACCGGGATCCAATCCCAGTGCCTTTGCCTTGAGCACTCTTCTCATAATTTTACCACTTCTTGTTTTAGGAAGTGAATCAACTATTTCTATATGCTCGGGTTTTGCAATCGGTCCTACTTCATGTCCGACATGTTGTTTTAGTTCTTCAACAAGGTTATCACTTTTATTTATTCCCGTTTTCAGAATAACATAAGCGTGAATTGCATTTCCCTTAATTTCATGAGGTAATCCGATAGCTGCGGCTTCTGCAACAGACGGATGGCTGACTAATGCACTTTCGATCTCTGCAGTACCCAGCCTGTAACCGGATACCTTTATAACATCATCCACTCTGCCGATTACCCAAAAATATCCGTCTTCATCTTTACGGGCAGAATCGCCTGTCATATACATTCCCGGGTATTTACTCCAGTATTGATTTACATATCTGTCTGGATCGTTATAGATTGTTCTTATCATAGAAGGCCATGGAGTTTTAATTACAAGATAACCTTCATCATTCGGTTTAACGGAATTACCTTTTTCATCGACAACATCTGCGACTATTCCGGGGAAGGGTTTAGTGCCCGAGCCCGGTTTCAAAGGCGTGCATGGCATCGGCGTGATCATAAACATACCTGTCTCTGTTTGCCACCATGTATCCATAATCTGGCATTTTTCTTTCCCGATAACCCGGTAATACCATTTCCATGCTTCAGGATTAATCGGTTCTCCAACACTGCCGAGTAATCGCAATGAAGAAAGATCATGACGGTTTGGCCATG
>Ga0208373_1002167_pt1 | contig 22641 bp, 19 predicted proteins | sample RifOxyC2_FD_184036 | JGI IMG/M metagenome (GOLD analysis project Ga0208373, IMG submission 184036) | Soil microbial communities from Rifle, Colorado - Rifle Oxygen_injection C2 (SPAdes) | ecosystem: Environmental > Terrestrial > Deep subsurface > Rock core/Sediment | place: Rifle, Colorado... | reverse complement strand
TCGAGATTCAGCCTATGTTGCAGTCACTCTTGATTGGATCGGCGATAGGCATAGCGCTCGCATGTTCTTCGAATTTTGTAAGAACGTCATCACTGAGGATGGTTATCTTATGCATAAATATCGTTCAGACTCTTCGCTTGGAAGCTCTTGGCATGGATGGATCGTCGCAGGTCATCCTGAACTGCCTATTCAGGAGGATGAAACTGCACTCATACTTTGGGCGCTCTGGGAACATTGGTTGATATCAAAAGATCTTGATTTCATCGAATCTATTTATGATTCTTTCATCAAGAAGGCTGCGACATTCCTTGCTTCATATCGAGATCCTTATACGGGTCTTCCGAAGCCATCATATAATCTTTGGGAGGAAAAATTCGGAGTACACACATATACGGCATCGACTGTGTATGCGGGCCTTAAGGCTGCTGCGCGTTTCGCTGAAATTTTGGGCAAAGAACGGAGTGAGCACAATTTTGATAGCGTCGCGGATGAGATGCAGAGTGCGATCATGAAACATCTTTATGATGAACAAACGGGGATGTTCTATCGATCCCTTATTATCGACCCGCACGGTATGACCATCTATGATCGAACGGTCGACTCATCAAACGCCTACGGAGTCTTTCTTTTTGGAGTTCTTCCTCCTGAAGATGAACGATTGGTGAAAGCAATGGAACTCACAAAAGAAAAACTCACTGTTCGCACTCCCGTCGGGGGAATTGCTCGCTACGAAGGTGACCAATATTTTCGCTCCGTTCCTGATGTTCCTGGAAATCCTTGGTTCATCACAACGCTTTGGTATACGCAATACGCTATCGCGCTTGCAAAGAACGATCATGATCTTGATCAAGTTCGTGCAGATCTTAATTGGGTTGAACGAAATGCCCTTCGTTCCGGTATCTTGTCAGAGCAATTAAATCCTTATACTCGTGATCAAGTAAGTGCAGCTCCACTTACGTGGAGCCATGCTGAATATATACGTACGGTCATTATGTACATGAGAAAATTAAAAGAGTTAGGTATTATTGTTGACTAAAGATCTAAAATAGCATGGGACAAGCGCTTCAATTTATATATCACACAAAAGAAACTTTAGGTGAAGTGCCCGAAGTTCTTCGTGCTTATGTGCAGGAACTCGGTGTTATTGCCGGTAATGATTCGGAGGACTACTCATCTCATGAACACTTGATACGACTTCCGCGAGACTCAAAGATATTCACTCGTGCACAAAGTGCAGCTGATAAATATAAGACCGATCATCTGAAGTATGTTGTTGTCATCGGTATTGGTGGCTCAAATTTGGGTGCGAAAGCTGTGTATGATGCACTTCGTGGACAACTCGTCTACCTTGATGCGGGGTATCCTAAAATGCTTTTTGCTGACACGATCTCAGAAACATTCCTCGAAGATATGATCGCGCTTTTTCTCCGTACGCTCACCAATTCAAAAGAGATCGTCATCAATCTTGTAAGTAAGTCTGGCGCGACAACTGAAAGTATCGCAAATTTCGAACTACTTTATCAAGCACTTCATGTTCGGTTTCCTGACATTGCCTCCCGTATCGTCGTGACAACTGACTTTGAATCAGGACTTTGGCATGAGGCTCACCGCTTGGGATTTGACCTTCTTACTATTCCCAAGGAGGTTGGGGGTCGATATTCAGTATTCTCGTCGGTCGGTACCTTTCCTCTTCTTCTTGCGGGGGTGGATGTTACGACACTGCGTCTTGGTGCAAGTGAAATGCTTTCCTTGTGTGTAAGTGATGATGTAGAGGAAAATCCCGCCCTACGGTCCGCGCAGCTGATGTATGACGCGATGCACCACGGTGCGTCGATGTACAATATATTTCTTTTTAACCCTGAAATGGAATCATTGGGAAAGTGGGAACGTCAGCTTATTGGAGAGAGCCTCGGAAAGGAAAAAGATGTCGATGGGAATGTTGTCCATGCGGGAATCACCCCGATTGTTTCTGTTGGCTCCACAGATCTTCACTCAATGGCACAGCTTTACTTTGGCGGACCAAGAGATAAGTTCACGGTGCTTGTTCATGCGTCATCAAGCGCATCGCTTCACCTTCCTGAAAATGGTCTATTTCAAGGCCTTGTAAGTGGTCTTCCAATGAAGACTCCGGATGATATCATGCAAGCTATCATCGGTGGTGTGCGATCTGCATACGAGAAAAATTCACTCCCGTTCATGGAGGTGCAACTCGAAACGCTTTCTCCGCGTCCTTTGGGGGCATATCTTATGTGGCGTATGGTCACTGTTATGTATCTCGCAAAACTTCTTCGCGTGAATGCATTTGATCAGCCAAATGTCGAGGATTATAAGATCACAACAAAGGAGCTACTCCTCGGTTGAGTATAATTATTTTAATATGTATATTCTTTTTGATATTGGTGGAACAAATATGCGCGTCGCACTTTCTCGTGATGGGGAAACTTTTGAGGAACCGAAGATCATCCCTACTCCAAAAGATTTTGATCAGGGTGTTGCTGCGATCAAGAAGATCACTGAAGAGGTATCTCAAGGCGCAACGATCATTGCGGCGGGAGGTGGAATCGCTGGGACACTTTCGAAAGATCGATCAATCTTCCTTAATGGACCTCATTTGCAGGGTTGGAATAATAAGCCTATCAAGTCTGCGCTTTCGGAAGTACTTGGAGTGCCTGTATTCGTGGAAAATGACACTGCCATTGTTGGACTTGGTGAAGCTGTTACGGGAGCAGGGAAGGGTCATAATATTGTTGTATATATGACCGTTTCAACAGGTGTTGGTGGGGTGCGTATTGTGAATGAACGTATCGATGTCTCTGCTCTGGGATTTGAGCCTGGACACCAGATCATTGATGCGGGGGGTGCACTCCATGATTCATCCGTTGCGGGACGAGGGATCGATCTTGAGGGTTATATTTCCGGAACCGCAGTCACTGAAAGATACGGGAAAAAACCTTATGAGATCACTGATGAGAAATTCTGGGATGAGATGGCGCGCCTGCTCGCGTATGGTCTCAATAATACGATCGTACACTGGTCTCCGGATATTGTGGTGATCGGGGGTTCGATGATGAAGAAGATCGGTATTCCCATCGACCGTGTTCGCGCACATCTAAAAGGCATTCTCCATATCTACCCCGAGCTTCCGCTGATCGAACATTCATCACTTGAGGATATTGGGGGACTTTATGGGGCACTGCATTTTATAAAGCAGAATCTCAAGTCTTAAAGAATAAAAAAACTGCTCTTTTTAAAGAGCAGTTTTGCGTATAAGAGTAATAAGGTGCAGTGCAAAAAGATCTCGCTCGTTGATTGGGATTTTTTGTTCGGATACCGTTGTCCACTTACTCATATCGATCTCAGGAAAATAAGTGTCAGTTTCAAATTGACCTTCGACGAGCGTGATCATGATCTTGTCCGCAAAGGGAAGGGCCGTTTTATACGTTTGCGTTCCTCCGATGATAAAGATCTCATCTCGTCCCATTGCATCACTTGCGTGTTTTAATGCCTCGCAAAACGATGGTGCAACCACTCCGTCACTCGCGGTAAATTCAGGAGAATTTGATAAGACAATATTCGTCCTGTTCTTTAGCGCTTTACCCATGGAAAGATAGGTATTCCTTCCCATGATAACGGGATGCCCCGTTGTTGTTTCTCTGAAGTGCTTCATGTCGGAGGGGATTTTCCCCATCCAAGGAATGGTTTTTTGGAAGCCTATTCCACGATCTTGATCCATTGCAACAATAAGTGTGATGTTCATATTTGTGTTCCTAAAAAAGAAATACCCTACAATGTCTTCTGACAGTGTAGGGTAAAAGTTGTTATACGGCAATCGGTGCTTTGATCGCAGGATGTGGATCGTATCCTTCGAGTTCAAAATCATCGATAGTGAAATCAAAGATAGATTCAACCTTGCGCTTGATGGTCATCTTGGGCAGTGCACGCGGTTCTCGCGAGAGCTGTAGGTCGACCTGCTCGAGATGATTGAGGTAGATATGACAATCGCCACCAGTCCAAACAAAATCACCCAATTCGAGGTCAGTCACATGTGCAACCATCTGCACAAGGAGTGCATAGGAAGCGATATTGAACGGAAGTCCCAGAAGCGAATCAACACTACGTTGATAGAGTTGGCACGAAAGCTTTCCATCCGCAACATAGAACTGGAAGAATGCATGACAAGGAGGAAGTCCTGCTTTTGCCATTTCTGCGATATCCGCAACGTTCCATGCGGAAACGATCAGGCGCCTTGAATCAGGGCTTTTCTTTATCTGCTCGATCACTTCGGTGATCTGGTCGATGTGTCTTCCATCGGGGGTTGGCCAACTGCGCCATTGATATCCATAGATCGGACCGAGTTCGCCATATTCTTTTGCGAACTCGGAATCTTCTTTAACACGCTCAATGAATTCCTTGATACCGGTCTTCCATTCTTCTGAGTCAGTATTTGGAATATTGAGACCGTTCTTGATGAGGTATGCCTTGTATGGCCAATCGTCCCAAATATGCACGTCATTATCAGCAAGGTATTTGAGGTTCGAATCACCCTTCAAGAACCAGAGTAGTTCGTGGATGATGCCACGCGTGAAAACTTTTTTTGTGGTAACGAGTGGAAAACCCTCCGCAAGGTTGAAGCGCATCTGATGCCCAAAAACGCTGAGCGTACCTGTTCCCGTGCGGTCAGTTTTTTTGTTTCCATTATTCCGAATATGTCGAAGATAGGCGTGATATTGTTGCATGATGTACTCCTTTCAAAAATTGATGAACAAAATATAACTCGACCAACTATAGCATAAAAAATATTTTCGTCGCCAGTTCTCTGTTTTTATCAGTGTGGTATAGTCTAGCAATGAATAAATTCGGGTTTCATATTGAGAAAAAACTTGGTGGCGAGACGCTCGGGAGGGCGGGAACCATCCATACACCACATGGAGATATTGCTACTCCTGCATTCATTACGGTGGGAACGAAAGCTACGGTGAAAGCGCTGACTCCTGAACAGGTAAGGGGGATGGGTGCAGATGCAGTGCTTGCAAATACCTACCACCTCTACCTTGAACCAGGGGATGAGCTTGTGCGTGACGCGGGTGGGTTGGGTAAATTCATGAATTGGGATGGACCAACATTTACCGATTCAGGAGGTTTCCAGGTATTCTCTCTTGGTACAGCATTTGGCAAGGGGGTGAGCAAAGTGGCAACAGGAGAAGTGAGTGAGGAGGATGAACCCACACAGCATGAGCGACTCGCAAAGATCGATGATGACGGCGTAACATTTAAATCTTATTTGAATGGAACAAGTCATCGTTTTACTCCCGAGCGCTCGATCCAGATCCAGCATAATATCGGCGCAGACATTATTTTTGCCTTTGATGAGTGTACGTCACCAACGGACTCCCTTTCATATCAAAAGGAGTCACTCGAGCGCACGCACGAGTGGGCGAAGCGTAGTCTTGATGAACATAAGCGTCTTGGTGGCCCTCAGTCACTGTATGGTGTCGTGCAGGGTGGGCGTTTCCAAGACCTTCGCGAGCACTCTGCACGCACGCTTGGTGCGATGGATTTTGATGGATACGGTATCGGTGGGTCGTTCACAAAGAATGACATCAGCACAGCTGTGCGTTGGGTGACATCGATCCTTCCTGAAAATAAACCAAGACACCTTCTTGGTATTGGTGAGCCACTCGACCTCTTTCTTGGTGTTGAAAATGGTATTGATACGTTTGATTGCGTTGCTCCGACGCGTGTTGGTCGTAACGGGGGTCTATATACAAAAGATGGGCGAATAAATATCACAAACGCAAAGTTTGTCCGCGATTTTACTCCGCTTGATGATGGATGTGACTGTTATACTTGTACCAATTTCACGCGCGCATATCTCGCACATCTTTTTCGTGCAGAGGAAATGCTCGCTGCAACACTCGCATCAATCCATAATTTGTATTTCATTACCAATCTCGTAAAACAGATCCGTCAGTCCATATTAGATGGAAACTATGACGCATTAAAGGAAGAAGTGCTCGGGAGATTCTATAAAAAAGAACAACACACAAGCTTGAGCGACTAAGGTTTCAAGAAATACAATTTTATGCTATATTGTCAAGCATGAATTTTAAGTTGAAGGCAGATTGGAAACCAGCAGGAGATCAACCCAAGGCAATCGCCGGGCTTCTTTCTGGACTCGAGCAAGGCATGCGTTATCAGACACTGCTTGGTGTGACCGGCTCTGGGAAAACATTCACCGCTGCAAATATCATAAACACAGTACAAAAACCAACATTGGTCATTGCGCATAATAAAACACTCGCCGCGCAACTTGCACAGGAGTACCGTTCCTTCTTTCCTGAAAATGCAGTGCACTATTTTGTTTCTTATTATGATTATTATCAGCCGGAAGCATATCTTCCGACCTCTGATACGTACATCGAAAAAGATGCACAAATAAACGAAGAGATCGAGCGGCTGCGCCACGCATCAACGCAGGCACTTCTCTCGCGCAAGGACGTTATTATCGTTGCGTCGGTTTCATGTATTTATGGCTTGGGTTCACCCGAAGAGTACCTGAGTGTGAACTTAAAGCTCACCATTGGTGACAGACTTTCGCGTAACGAGCTCATTCGTAAGTTGGTTGATATCCATTTTGATCGCACAAATGCCGATCTTCGTCCTGGTACTTTTCGTGCAATAGGAAATACTCTTGAGATCATGCCAACAGGCGAAGTGATGATCTATCAGATCACTTTTATGGGAAGTGATATTGAGATGATTCAAAAGATCGACCCGATATCTCGTGCGATCGTGAGCACTGAGCACACCATTTTTTTCTTTCCTGCAAAACATTTCATTACAAGCGAAGAGGAACGGAATCGTGCGGTTGTAGATATTCGCGCCGAACTAAAAGAACAATTAAAGAAATTTGAGAAAGAAGGGAAGTTGCTTGAAGCAGAACGTTTAAAGCGGCGGACAAATTACGATATTGCGATGATCGAGGAGGTGGGATATTGCAATGGCATTGAGAATTATTCTCGACATTTCTCCGGCAAAAAAGCAGGAGAGCCTCCGGAAACACTGCTTTCATATTTCCCTCGCACAAAAGACGGTAAGCCCGATTTTCTTACGATCATCGATGAATCACATGTTACTGTGCCACAGATCCGTGGAATGTATGCAGGTGACCAGTCTCGTAAAAAGACACTTGTCGAACACGGTTTTCGTCTTCCTTCGGCGCAGGACAATCGCCCGCTTCAGTTTGATGAATGGGAGGAGCGTGTTGGGCAGGTCGTATTCACCACAGCAACACCAGCACTCTTTGAGCGCGAAGTAAGTGAACAGATCGTTGAGCAGGTCATTCGTCCAACGGGTCTTATTGATCCAGAAATAGATCTTCGTCCTGTTGTGGAAAAAAGTGCATACAAGGGTCAGGTTGCGGATTTTATCACCGAGACCGCGCGTATCGTAAAGAAGGGTGAGCGTGTCATCGTGACGACGCTTACGAAGAAGATGTCCGAGGATCTTTCTCTCTTTTTGCGTGAGAAGGGTATTAAGGCAGAATATTTACACAGTGATGTGAAAACAATGGATCGCATAAAGATACTCACTGATTTTCGTAAGGGAACATTCGACTGCCTCGTTGGAGTGAACTTGCTTCGTGAGGGTCTCGATCTCCCCGAGGTCTCATTGGTGGCGATACTTGATGCCGACAAAGAGGGTTTCTTGCGCTCAGAAACATCACTTATTCAAACAATAGGTCGTGCTGCTCGTAATATAAATGGGCGAGTGGTGCTTTATGCGGATGTGGTTACCGGCTCACTCAAGCTCGCTATCGATGAGACAAATCGTCGCCGTGCAATACAGATCGCATACAATAAAGAACACGGGATCACCCCCCAAAGCATACATAAAAAGATCAAGGATATTACCGACGAGATGCAAAGTACACATGATAAGACTCTCCGAGAATTGTTATTGCTTGATAAAAAAGCTTTTGAAAAGAATCCAGAGAAACTGATCAAGCAAAAAGAGAAGCAGATGCAGAATGCCGTCAAGGAACTCGATTTTGAGACCGCAGCTTTGCTTCGTGATGAAATAAAACTTCTTCGCGGGGAGTCACTTCAACCCAAAGCTCCATCACGAAAACGCAGATAAGAGAGATCGTCCTTGTTTTGTTGCATCCCCTCGCGACTCCTGTATTCTGAACTATGGGAGTACTTTTTGTAGGAGAGAATGTCATGGGAAAGAGACCAATCCCGCGATTCTTGAAACAAGAGGCATTTTTTAGTGAGGTCGCACATGCAGTGTATGCGCACTCGCTGCTCTCGTTTCTTTGTGATGTTGAATATTCAAGTATCGATCATGACTTCATTCTCGCTTCGAGAGAAACGATCGGTGAAGAGTTTGATTCAATAAGAGAAATTCTTTTAAACAATTTTCCGAAAGATGATGAGTCGACTTTGGAGTGCCAGGATTATGTAAGAGAGCATTTTAATGTCGGCCTTGAAATACTGCACCTGATTCCCCCTGATCCGGTACAATTACACATTGTAAATAACGCAGTACCAATGATCGAGCCTTCCTTTCTTCGAAAAGAAGATATGATGATCATCGTTGGACAGGCGAGTGTTGCTCATGGCTTATTCATGGAAGGAGACAGTTTCGAGGTTCCCGATTCGAAAGAGGTAGAGGAAAGGTCTCTTGTTGTCATCTCTGCGATCCTTGTGATCCTTTTGCGTGAGCTCACGTTGCATGCTCCGCTCGTTCCCTTGTGTGAAAAATATGTGATGAAGGAATATGAATTAACCATTCCTTTTCATCTACTCTAAATTTTTGGAACCCATTTTTCGAATGGGTTCTTCTTTTAATGTTCTCTCGTGTTAGAATAAGTAGGTATGATCGCCACAAGTGTAGGAGTTGGTACTGGTTCAAGCGCCTATAAGGCTGCGACCGAAGCATGTATGCAAGCACTTCTTGGGCTACCTGAACATAAGGCAGATGTATTGATCGTGTTTGGCTCAGTATCGCTTGATCAGGATAAATTGATCGAAGCAATATCGAAGACTTCACCAGGCTCACTTATTGTTGGATGCTCTACTGCGGGTGAACTTTCCAGCGAAGGATTTGCTACTGAAAAGAGCGTTGTTGTGCTTGCGATCACTTCTGATCAAATGAAATTCTGGGGAGGGGTTGGTCACCACATTCTTTGGAACCCCCATCGTGCGGGTGAAGATTGCATGGAAGAGATCGAGTATGAATCTCGCGGGTATATTAGTTCCGCACTCGTTTTTCTTGATGTGATATCAGGAAACGGCGACCAGGCGTTACTTGGCGCAACCGAGCGTCTTGGAAATGGTTTTCCTCTTTGGGGTGGTGCAGCATCTGATGATCTGCTTTTTTTTGAGACCTATCAATATTACAAAGACAAGGCCTATAGTGGGTCGATCGTTGGACTCGGGTTATCCGGTGATTTTCATGCTGCGGGGGCTGTTATGCACGGATTTTTACCTGTTGGTGTTGCGCGAAAGGTTACAAAGTCGAAAGACCTCATTCTTGAGGAGCTTGATGGTAAGCCAGCATCATCCATATATCAAGAATATTTTGGGGAGGAACATTTACATGAATTACATGAGGGATTATTGCCATCTCTTGCTATCTCATATCCGCTTGGAATATTTCTTCCTGAGAGCAATGATGTGATCTTGCGCAATCCAGTCTCTGTGGATAAAGACGGCACAATGAAATTTACTTCACCCATCCCTCTCGGTGCCGAGGTACGTTTAATGATCTCCGATATTGAACAAGCGCTCGAAACGGCCGAGCTCGCCGCAAAGAAAGTACTCGAAGAATTAGGAGGGAGACAGCCGAAGGCGATCATTGTGATCAGCTCTATTGCGCGAAAGAAAATGCTTGGAGCGCAGGCAAATGATGAGATCGCCATTATTCAGCGAGTGTTTGGTCGAGATGTGCCGATTGTTGGATATTATAGTTATGGACAAGTTGGTGGGTCTATAGATGGGCAACTCCCGTTTCATAATGGTTCGATACTTATTTGGGCGCTTGCTGAGTAGTGGTGATATTGCGTAACATAGATATACATATGGAAAAAGACCTTCGATCAGAAACACGGATACGCTCAACGCGGTGGGTGATTGACGCGCGGTGGTACTACCTCACCGCGGCATTTTTCTTTGCAATGATCGCGAAAGAGCCGTCAGCATTCGTGGATCCGTTCGTTGTCTTGCTGACGATGCTTATTATATTCGTGTGCGCGAACATTTTTTTTCATTATCGTCTCATCAAGATCAGTAATACGGGAGATGTGGAGGGGAGTCTTGATCGATTGAATGTGACGCAGATCACTGCCGATCTTTTATTTTTCTTTTTTGTCCTTATTTTTACCGGTGGTGGAGTTCATAGTATCGGACACATATTCTTCTTTGTGCCGATCATCGTATCAATGATACTACTCGGTTCTCGTGGTGCAATTCGCGCCGCGCTTGCATCGGGAGCACTGGTATTTTTATCTGTTTTGATCCATGGAGGTGTTTTTACTTTTCCTACTACTTCTACTGCGATCGAGGTGCATTTAAGGGTTGTTGCTCCTGAGTTGACTGAGGCTTCGGTTATTTTTCTCTTCTACTTGCTCACTGGATTTTTTGGTGGATATGTTTCGCGACTGATTCATGATCGTGACGTGCGTCTACTCGAACAGATCAAAAAAGAAGAGGAGCACGTGAATCGCCTCGAAGAACTCACAAAAGAATTCGATAAGAGTGCAAAGCTACTTGTGCGAAGAGACATACAGCTCACTGTCGCAAATGATAAATTGACGCTCCTCGACAAAATGAAATCCGAGATCATTTCAGTCGTTGCTCATCAGTTGCGCACCCCACTTGCTGCGATAAAATGGACACTCAAAATACTTCTTGATGAGGATGTGGGGAAGGTGACTCCCGCACAAAAAGAATTACTCATGAAAGGATTTGATTCCAATGAGCGTATGATCATACTGGTGAATGACATGCTTGCTGTTGATAAACTTGAATCAGGAAAATTAAAATATAGTTTCGTTCCCGTGCAATTCGAAAGTCTCGTACAAGAAATGATCGGAACCTTGTTGCCTCTTGCAACGCAAAAAAATATTCGTGTTGAATTTGTTACACCGCAACAGCCTCTGTCGAAGATACGCATCGATCCGGATAAGATGCGTGATGTTTTACAGAATCTTATTGATAACGCAATAAAGTATTCAAAGGAGAATACAACAATAACCGTTGGTGTTGAAATGAAAGAAAAAGAGCTTCATTTCTGGGTGAGGGATGCAGGCATTGGTATTCCCGAAGAAGAGAAGGATAAGATATTCTCTCGTTTCTTTAGGGCTGCAAACGCTGTGCATACACAAACAGACGGATCAGGGCTCGGTCTCTTTATTGCATTAAGTGTTGTGCGACGACATGGGGGTACTATCACGTTTGAGAGCGTACTTGATCAGGGAACAACATTCCATGTGCTGTTGCCATTCATACAATAAGGTATTATTCTGGTATAATAAATTCATATGTCAGGAATCTATTCAAAAAAAGTTTTACTTGTCATGAGTGATCAACAGATGATCTCTCCTCTCTTAAAGACTTTCTCTCTTGCGGATTATGAGACTTTCCAATCTCATGATGTCAGCGCCGCCATTGCGGAGACAATGCGCATACATCCCGACATTGTCATTCTTGATGTGAAGATGGCTGGTGTAGATGGTTTTGAGTATCTTGAAGCACTGCGCGCAAACGCTGATCCAGTGATCGCAAAGATTCCTGTTATCATTGCATCAGAAACAGGAGATCTTGTTGAGATCAGTCGTGCTTTAAAGCTCGGTATTTCTGATTATTTTGTGAAGAGTCGATTCGATGTATCTCAGGTTTTTTCAAAAGTAAAGAAACATCTCGGGGATACATCCACTGTTGTTCCTCCTGTGCAAGATGGGAACGCAGAAGCTTCAGTCTCAGCACCCACTGCGAGTGACTCATTACAGCAAATAAAGCTTCTTATTGTTGAGGATGATAAATTTCTTCGTGATCTTGCGACACAAAAACTTATTCAGGAGAATTTCGCCGTTCACGCTGCAGTTGATGGCGAGCAGGGTATCGCACTCGCAGAAAAAGAACTTCCTCAGGTCGTACTTCTTGATATTCTCTTGCCAGGAATTGACGGATTCGAAGTGCTAAAGCGTATCCGCGCAAATCCCGCACTGAAAGACACTCGTGTCATCATGCTCTCAAATTTTGGACAACGCGAGGATGTTGAGAAGGCGCTTTCGTCTGGTGCCGACCAATTTCTCGTGAAAGCGAACTTCACCCTTGATGAAATAATCGAAGAGGCAAAAAATATCATGAAAAAGGAGCGGAAGCCTCTCTAGAGATGCACCCCATAATGAACTTTTCTGAACCACGAAAAGCGGTTTTGTTTTTTATGAGTATCACTGTCTTTTTTAGGTCAAAATTGCTAGGATAGCCCTATGTCTGAAAAGAAGAACGAGTCATATCGCCAAGAGACGATCATTGTGCGTGGTGCACGAACACACAATCTCAAGAACATTTCAGTTGAAATGCCACGCAATAAAATGATCGTATTTACGGGGCTTTCCGGATCTGGGAAGTCATCGCTTGCTTTTGATACGATATTTGCCGAGGGGCAACGTCGTTATGTCGAGTCTCTTTCTGCGTACGCACGTCAGTTTCTCCATCAGATGCAAAAACCTGACGTTGATGAGATATTGGGACTTTCTCCTGCAATATCGATCGATCAGAAATCTCACTCATCGAATCCGCGTTCGACGGTGGCAACGATAACGGAGATCTATGACTATTTGCGTGTGCTGTATGCACGTATTGGCATACCGCACTGTCTCGTCTGCGGGAAAGCGATAAAACGTCTCACGAATGAAGAGATAATCAATTTTATATTTGAGCGAGTCCTTGAAATAGGCAAACACGAGGAAAAGGATGTCGTCATGGGTGTAACATACTCGACGCTCAAGGTCGGTGTTTACGCACCCGTCGTACGCGGAAGAAAGGGTGAATATTACCAACTTCTTTATGATTATTTAAGCAAGGGTTATACGAAGGCGCGCATTGATGGGAAGGTTAAAAATCTTCGTGAACAGATAGTGCTCACAAAGACAAAGAAACACGACATCGACATTATGGTTGATGAGTATTATGTCTCCGAGTTTGCTGATAATACGAAAGGCGTGCGCGAACGTCTTTCTGAAGCGGTCGAGCGTGCACTTGGGGAGACTGAGGGACTCGTACGACTGGTGATCGGAGAGGAGGTTACGCTTATGTCAGCAAAATTTGCGTGCCCTGATGATGGTTTTTCATATCCTGAAGTAGAGCCACGACTTTTTTCGTTTAACTCTCCTGCGGGAGCGTGTCAGGGTTGTAATGGACTTGGAACAAAACACTTTCTTGGCGATGAAGTCTGCGAAGTGTGTCATGGTGCGCGTCTTCGAGAAGAAGCACTTCATGTGACCATTGGCGACACTGATGCAGGGGAAGAGGCAAAAAATTCAAAGAAAAGATCAGGAGATGCCATCGCGCCGAGGGGAAAGAATATCAACGAGATCACGAATATGTCCATCGCAGAGGCGAGTGATTTCTTCCACTCACTCACGCTTACGGAAATGGAGAAGCAGATCTCTTCCGTCGTTATCAAGGAGATCGAAAGCAGGCTCCGCTTCATGCTTGATGTCGGTATCGGATACCTTACTCTTGGTCGTCGTGCAAACACACTCTCTGGTGGTGAGGCGCAGCGCATCCGCTTAGCCTCACAGCTTGGTTCACGGCTTGTTGGAGCACTCTATGTGCTCGATGAGCCAACGATCGGACTTCATCAGCGCGATAACGACCGTCTCATTAAAACATTGTGTAATTTGCGCGATATCGGTAATACGATCATCGTCGTTGAGCATGACGAGGATACTATCTTCGCATCGGATTATCTTATTGATATCGGACCTGGTGCGGGTGTGCACGGTGGAAAGGTGGTCGTGTCGGGTTATCTCGACGAATTGTTGCTTGATAAAAAACACAAGTCCGTTACCCTCGATTATCTTCGCGGAGATCAAGAAATACCCGTCCCGGAAAAACGTCGCGATAAAGAAAAAGGCGCACTACAGATCAAGGGGGGAAAGGCCTTCAACATCACGAATATGAATATCGATATTCCACTCGGAAGACTCGTTGCTATCACAGGCGTTTCGGGTTCAGGAAAATCAACTTTCCTCTATGAGCTCGTTCATCGTAATCTTCAGGCACGATTCGATCGTCGCTATCGCTCTCCACAGACGTATAACTGTGCGAGCTTCACCGGCACCGAATATTTGAATCGCGCTATCTTGATAGACCAATCTCCAATTGGGCGTACGCCACGTTCGAATCCTGCGACCTACACAGGTTCATGGACATTCATTCGCGATCTTTTTGCAGAGACCGAAGAAGCAAGAGTTCGCGGATGGAAGGCGTCACGTTTTTCTTTTAATGTGAAGGGTGGGCGCTGTGAGGCGTGTGAGGGGAACGGCACCATTGCAGTGGAAATGCATTTTCTTCCAACGGTGTATGTGCTCTGTGATGTCTGTCAGGGAAAACGATTCCAGAAGGAGACCCTTGAGGTAAAGTTCAAAAAGAAGAGCATTCATGATATTTTAAAGATGACGATCGAAGAGGCGCTTGAATTCTTTAAAGATATTCCCGCGATTTCTGACCGCATGAAGTCTCTTGTTGATGTTGGTCTTGGGTATCTTGAACTCGGACAATCCGCAACGACGCTCTCTGGCGGTGAGGCACAACGCGTAAAGATCGCTTCTGAGCTTTATCGCCCCGCTACACAGCGCGGCATCTACTTACTCGATGAACCAACGATAGGATTACACTATGAGGATGTAAAAAAACTCATTGAGATACTGCAGACGCTTGTTGAGAAGGGGAATTCCGTCATACTTATTGAGCACAATCTCGATGTCATTAAATCCGCTGACTATATCATCGATATTGGCCCGGAAGGTGGTCTTGGCGGAGGGCAATTGGTTGCGAAGGGTACTCCTGAGGAGGTGGCAAATACGGCAAAGTCCTATACGGGACAATATTTGAAGAAGATGCTTGCAAAACACAAGAAAAGAAAAGCTGCTTAGTGGTGAAGTGTATCGCATTTCGTTATGACTATCGACGATCTTAAAAAAACAAAACTTCCCGATGCCCCAGGGGTCTATCTTTTTCGTGACAGTACAAAGAAGATCCTCTATATCGGCAAGGCAACCTCGCTTCGCGATCGTGTGCGCAGTTATTTTTCTAATGATCTCATTAAGACACGAGGGAAACATATTCTCGACATGGTGACGCTCGCAACTCACGTGAGCTACGAAAAGACCGACTCAGTGCTTGAGGCGGTGATACTCGAAGCAAGTCTCATTAAGGCGCATCAACCCTATTACAATACAAAAGAAAAAGACAATAAGAGTTTTAATTATGTTGTTATCACAAAAGAGGAATTCCCTAAAGTGATGACACTTCGCGAGCGCACGATGCTTCTTGGTGCAAAAGATATTCCGGCATCATCCGAATATATTGCGGTATATGGACCATTTCCGGGGGGCTCAAACCTTCAAGAGTCACTCAAGATCATCAGGCGGATATTTCCTTTTCGTGACACTTGTGTTCCGAACTCAGTAAAACCTTGTTTTAATCGACAGATAGGGTTATGTCCTGGTGTGTGTACGGGAGAGATCAGTGTAAGGGAGTATGCTGAGCGCATTAAGGAGATCCAACTTTTTTTCAAAGGAAAAAAAAGTATGCTTCTTAAAAAACTCGAAAGATCAATGCATGCGAATGCGAAGGTTTTGGAGTTTGAACGTGCGGATGAATATAAGCGTATGATATTTGCTCTGCAACACATCAAAGACGTTTCACTCATCAAAGAGGAGGTTCGGGAAGCTTCGAGGCGTTCATCACGTATGAGCGAGAAAGCGTTTCGTATCGAAGCATATGATGTTGCGCATATTTCTGGCATGCACACCGTTGGAGTAATGACGGTGCTTGAGGATGGATATCCGAAGAAGTCAGAATATCGAAAGTTCAAGATTCGTACAAAGGTTGATATATCTGATGATGTTGCGCACCTCGAAGAGGTCCTTCGCCGGAGATTCGCTCACGCAAACTGGAGATTCCCCGACCTCATAGTTATTGATGGTGGTGTTGCACAACGACGTGTTGCGCTTAAGGTTTTGAAAGATATTGGTCTCACTTGTTATGTTGTCAGTGTAGTGAAAGACGCACGGCACAAGCCAAAGGCAATACTAGGAGACAAGGAACTTGCTTCGTCGTACCGACCAAGCATACTCATGGCGAACGCCGAAGCGCATCGTTTTGCGGTGGAGTATCACCGCCTTTTGCGTGATCGTTTGCCCCGGTAGCTTGCGAGGACGCAACTACACTTGGATTTGTCACTCCTTATAAATCTCGGCGGTAGTGACGGTAGTGGACCTTCCGCTGTATAATAAAGTCATGAAAAAGATACGCGTCGGTGTCATTCGTGGTGGACCTTCAAGTGAGTATGCCGTTTCGCTAAAGACTGGCGAGAGTGTGTTGCGTAATTTAGATAGCGAGCGCTATCTTCCTGTCGATATACTCATATCAACGCATGGTGACTGGTACATGAATGGCGTTCGCACTGATCTTGGAACGGTCGCGGAGCAAGTGGATATTGTCTGGAACGCACTCCATGGTACTTTTGGTGAAGATGGAAAGGTTCAACGTCTTCTTGAGGCATTCAATATTCCATATACTGGTTCAGGGGTGCTTCCTTCTGCACTTGGTATGCATAAAGGTCTTGCAAAAGATCGTTTTCGTAAAGCAGGACTTCTTACGCCCGAAGGAGATGTTGTCGAGTCCGAGGGTGATATCGAAGAAACCGCGTTTCATTTTTTTCGCAATCGACATCTTCCCGTCATTGTGAAGCCTGTTTCCGGTGGTTCGTCTGTTGCGACGAGTATTGCACGTACGTATGAAGACCTTGTTTCTGCGATCAAACAGGCAAGTCAGTATGGCGATGTGCTCGTTGAAGAGTATATCGAGGGAACCGAAGCAACTTGTTGTGTTATTGATACAAGTACTCCGGGTGAAAATCTCGTACTACATCCGATCGAGATCGTACCTCCTCGATCGAAAGATTTTTTTGATTATGATGCAAAATACGGAGGAGAAACGGAAGAGATCTGCCCTGGTCGCTTTGCTCCGCATATTCAGTCTCAACTTCGTGAGCTTGCACAGAAAAGTCACCAAGCGATCGGTGCGCGACATTACTCTCGTTCCGACTTCATTATATCTCCAAGGGGTATCTACGTGCTCGAGATAAATACATTACCTGGGCTTACGGAAGCATCACTTCTTCCTAAGGCACTTCAAGCCGGAGGGGTGGCGTTACCTGATTTTCTTGATCATATTGTCACACTCGCACTTTCAGGAAAATAGATCTGAGGTTTGTGGGTTATTAAGACTTGTCTTTCTTTTTGATTTCGTGTACTATTTTTGAATTCGAGTTTTCTTGTAAAATTCGAATAATATTGGGCCGTTAGCTCATCTGGTAGAGCACCGCATTTGCAATGCGGGGGTGGCAGGTTCGAGTCCTGTACGGTCCACAAAATCAAAAAACTGTCCCCAGGGACAGTTTTTTGATTTTGTGAGACCGTAGGAGTGAACTGCTTCACTCCGTACAGGACTCGAAGCCCTTCTCCCGTATTTATGAAGAATTCCTATTCTGAATAAATGGGAAAGGGGTACTGACGCAGTAGGCGTCGAGATTCCTGTACGGTCCCGTACTATCTTTCTCTTGCAATGGCGATATGTGCTCCAATGCGAAATAGTCTCACGATACGAAGTAAGCGAAGAAGCCGTAGTGCTTGAGTCATTGTATTCGAAATAGGTATCGCGGCGAGTAGTTCCCACCATCGTGATTTAAAAAATAGGACGCGATCTTTTTCAAGAAAAAGTATTACAAAAAACTCAAACATAAAGATGACTGCAATGATCGTATCAATAAGATCGATCCAAGCGAGCTTTTCTTGTGTGAGTGTTACCACCTCCTCGAGAACAAGAAAATAGCCACTTACAAGCGCAAGTGAGATCATGATTCCATCATTGACCATCTTGAGTATGGATGAATGTGATACGCTGTTCATTGCTTGTAAGTATAGCAGGAAACTAGACTCAAATTTACTCTTTGCGTCATTTTTCTTTCACGATATACTGATATTTATAAATTATAGATATCTATGCCACCACAAGAAACCATCCAAGTTTCCACACCAGCACCGACGCACATCACTCCACTCACAATAGGGAAGTGGAAAGCAAGCAAAATGATCGCACGAGAATCATGGGCTGTTTTAAAACAGGACAAGGAAATTATGTTATTTCCAATCATTTCGGCAATTGCCTCTATTCTGGTATTTATTGTCATGGCCACCGTTTTCTTTTTCGTCGTCCTTGGTGGAAGCATGGAGCAATTGAAAGAGGTCGATCCGGAACAAGGCCAAGGAGTAGCTTCCTATGTAATTCTTTTTGCTTACTATCTTGCCGCGTTTTTTGTTGCGAGTTTCTTCCAAGCGGGCATGTATATTATTGTTCATGCGCGCTTTACTGGTCGTGACTTGAATTTCAGTGACGGTATAAATGGTGCAATGCAAAATATCAACAAGATCTTTTTATGGTCACTCATCTCTGCGACTGTCGGTATTGTCCTTCAGTTTATTGCGAATAGATCAAAGGTTGTCGGGAAGATCGTCTCCGCTCTTTTGGGTGCTGCGTGGGATATTCTGACATATTTTAGTCTTCCATCGCTCGTCATTGGTCAGACTTCCATTAAAGATTCATTTAGGGACTCCGCCGCAATGATTCGTAAGACATGGGGTGAAACCATTATCATCAATCTCGGAGTCGGACTACTTTTTGGCATACTCATGGTGTTGGGAATCTTTGTTGGTCTTACTTTTGTGATCATCGTCCAAGGTCTCTTTATGACCGTTGTCGCTATCGCACTTGTCATTATCTATCTTTTGTCACTTACAATAATCTCCTCATCCCTTAATGCAATATTCAAGCTTGCGCTCTATGAATACGCTCGTACAGGGATAGTGCCTCAAGGATTCTCTCCAGAGCTTATTCAGAATGCGGTGAAGAGTGGGATAAGATAGTTATACCAAATATCTTATTTCTGGATACAAAAAATCCCCTTGATCAGATGATCGGGGGATTTGTTTTTTTGAAAAAAAGAACTTATTCTTGCATTTGGCCTGCAAGTAACCCTTCGTGACAATCGGATTGTCACGGAAATTCATGGAGCTTTTTGTGGGTTTCGGGTGAGCATTAGCTCACAGCGTGAATTGGCGCGACTCGAGTGTATAGAGTATCGCTTTTACTTCATGCACATACGTGACTTGTTCCGGCGCAAGGCCAGATTTACGTAGGCCCGTAGGGCCCATGTTGTATGCCGCAAGGCCGTAGGATTTATTCCCGCCACCATAGCGATGCACATAGTCCGTAAATACACGAACACCACCAAAAATATTCTCGCGCGGATCGAAGATCTTGCGCACACCATACTGCTTTGCCGTCGGAGGCTGTAACTGCATCAATCCGAGACATGGGACATCCGCTTTTGATACTGCGCGCGGGTTACCCTGCGACTCTTGGATCATGATGGCAAGGATCTCAAGTGGAGAAAATAGATTTCCCTCCGACGCTACTGCGTCTTTGATAATATCGCCATAATGGGTCCGAATGCATTCTGCTCGTGCAATAAGACGATCCGCCTTATTTCGGATACGTGTTCCGACGAGTGCACAGTTTGCGTGTGTCGAGTCTGCAACATGATCAACATGTTTCTTGTTGTGTGTGCGAGATGCGTTCTGCTTCCGTTTTTCGAGAGTTTTTGTTAAAGGCTTTTTCTGAGAAGCTCCGGCGTGGCCAATGAACTTCTCTGAAGAAGCTTTTGACATAGCCATGTCGGAAGAAGGAGCGCTATCCATTTGAAGTGCGATCACCTGACCGATACGAATGATATCGATGTTCTCGATGTTGTTGCGTTCCGCAATGCCATCGATAGTATCATTTGCGCGCCGTGCGATATTCGTGAGTGTGTCACCACTTTTGACGGTGTACATACACACTTGTGTTTTTTCTGATCTTGCCTCGGTGCCTTGCTTTGTTGCCGCGGATGCATCTCGAATGAGTCCGCTCACGACTTGCCCACTCGTGTTTTTTGAAGAAAGATCCTTGTAGATCTTTTCCATGAGGGGAGCGTAGGCCATAAGTAATAACCAGACGAGAATGCCACTCAACCAGAAACCTATCTTCCGGTCGCGCCTTTTTCCTTTGCTTTCCATTGCCTTTCTCCTTGAAAGAGGGAAACACTTGCTGTAAAAGAACTAAGAGGAGTAAGATACGCCGTTTTGTGATTTGTGTCAAGTTTTTCTTGTTTTACCCATATAAAACAAGAATTTTTCATTTGCGTCTGCCTTTCGGTTTCGTTAGTATACATATGACATATTGGGCCCGTAGCTCACCTGGTAGAGCGCGTCATTCGCATTGACGAGGTAAGCGGTTCAAGTCCGCTCGGGTCCACAAATAAAAGTCCACAGGAATTTTATTTGTGGACCGAGGAGCAAACTGCTTTGCTCCGTAGTGGACTTGAAAGGATATTCGTTATCGAGTCCACGAGATCGAATATCACCCGCCACGGTAGGTGGAAAGTCCGCTCGGGTCCACAAGCGTTAAAAAAATATCAACTGCTTGATATTTTTAGCTTGTGGAAAGCGGAGTCATGTTTCGGTTCTACGAAACAGACGAGCTAGGGTCGTGAGCGACATTGTTTTCTTATGAGTGAAGCGAATTAGAAACACAGGAAGTACTCTTGTGGTGCACTTAGTAAATAAGGAGCTTTGCTCCGCATTTGCTTAGTGACTCCTGACCACAATGATTTAATATAGTGACATGATGATAGATGGACGGTCCATTTGTAATATTAAAAATTTAGTGATTCGTGATACACTCATTTCAATACTTCATGAAAAAACTTTTAACACTATGTCTTGCTGTTCAGAATGGGAAGGTGCTTCTGGGGATGAAGAAGCGCGGTTTCGGTGTTGGGCGGTGGAATGGTTTCGGTGGAAAGATCGAAGCGGGTGAAACGATCGAAGATGCGGCACGACGCGAAATGAATGAAGAGTGCGGAGTGAATGTTCTTGCGATGGAAAAAGTTGGTATTCATGAGTTCGAATTCGATGCAAAGCGTGGTGAGATCCTTGAGGTGCATGTCTTTCGTGTTGACACATTCTCGGGTGTACCAGTTGAAACGGAAGAGATGAAGCCGAAGTGGTTTGCCTTTGCTGATATTCCTTACGGAATAATGTGGCCCGATGATCAGTACTGGTTACCACTTTTCCTTGAGGGAAAGAAATTTCGTACAAAGTTTCTTTTTGGTGCCGATGATATTGTCTTAGAAAAAGAAGTATCAGAAGTGGAAAGCTTATAAACATACTTCCTTATGTGTTAGTTTTTTGTATAATGCATCAGCATTGGGCCATTAGCTCATCTGGTAGAGCGCATCCATGGCATGGATGAGGTGAGCGGTTCGAGTCCGCTATGGTCCACCAATAAAAAAGACTGCTCTTTTATGAGCAGTCTTCGTGTGCGAGTGGTGATGTTTTTGGCATCGTTCCCGAAACAATGAGCTGTAATTTATTTGCTTCATCACGCAAGAAGATGAGCGTAAAACCTCGAAGGTTAACACGCCAAACCTTTTTTGTTTTTTCTTCTGCAAAATATAGAAGCCCGAACGCAACACTATATTTGTCCGGCGTAGCACTTTGGATCTGAGACATTCGCCGGAGTGGAATTACTTCAGCTATTGTCTGCGAGGGTGTCCCGTATGCAACAAATAAATGTTTGTTGGGATGGTAGTCGATATTGATCATTCCGATACGAAGCCGTTGCGTGCAGTGTTTTGCTATCTCAACGATCTCTTGAAATTCAATGAAGGCCTTTTCCCAGTCTGTGGGGGCGTATTGTCGGTCATTCACGAATATCGTGTTACGGATCTCTATGACATTGGCGGTCATACGTGCATCCTCCTTTGTTGTGCGTTCTTTTGTGAGTCTACTTGCTATCGTATTTTTGTCGAGAGATAGGTTGTAATATTGACACCCTCCCGCTCTCGGGAATAATGAATAAGGAAGCACATTGTGAAGGAGTGCATATTATGAACGTTGATATTCCGAATCTTCGAATGTATCTCGCAGACTTCGCGAGCGCAATAAAGGATATCGACGAGCGCATATTTCACTCGATCGGAAAACCTTATTGCGAGATCATTCTCCTTGATAGATTTCCCGGCCCAGAAATGCCCGGATCGCACATCGCAAAGCTTGTTACTTTTACCACGAAAATACCGATCATCTATTCTCCTTCGGTCTTGATGTTTCCAGTAAAACAGGAGTATTACATCATCTGGGGAGTAAATGTATCAGAGCGACTTCATTATCTTCTGAAGCGAGACGCACTCTCTGGTGTTGGAGATAAGGATATCAAAGAAATTTGGTTCATGATGGCG
>Ga0208373_1002163_pt1 | contig 22681 bp, 18 predicted proteins | sample RifOxyC2_FD_184036 | JGI IMG/M metagenome (GOLD analysis project Ga0208373, IMG submission 184036) | Soil microbial communities from Rifle, Colorado - Rifle Oxygen_injection C2 (SPAdes) | ecosystem: Environmental > Terrestrial > Deep subsurface > Rock core/Sediment | place: Rifle, Colorado... | reverse complement strand
GGGCTTCATCCAAAAAATAAATAACTCCCCTCTTCTCTAGTAAAAAAAATGGGCAAGCCGAAAATTCGGCTCAACCCACAAGTAGACTCTCTGCGCTCCAGAGTTCTACTTCATAAGGCGCTTAATTTGCTTCTCTTTTGCGCCATGCTCCTTCCACCCCGAGAGTATCGGGGAAGGGGAAGGCGACCATACGACTATCGGATCGTATTGGTCGTTAGCATACTCCGCCATCTGCTCCGCAAACGATATGCGGACTACGAGACGGAGATGCGGACCGATAAGAGGATTATGGAACTGTTGAGTATAAATAAATTGCCATGTAAGAGCTGCCTCAACTACTATGACATCAAGGTATTTACCTTGCCGCTCATGGCAAAATTCAACAGGGCATTGATAGCCGACTGGGTCAATGCCTCCCTCGATTTTATCCTCGATGCATCGGGTATCCGCCTGGTTGGAAGGAGCATCTGGTTCTGCATAAGAACCAAGAAGCGCATAAGGAGGAAGGACTGCGACAAGGTGCATATTGCAATCTGTTTGCACACTATGCTGATAGCAAACTTTGCAATATCAAGGCATAGGGCAAACGACTCTCCTTTTCTGAGAGTCCTGCTTGCTCCCTTCAGAAAGCTCGGAATAATCCTGGCAGACAAGGGATACAGCAATAAGACCAACGCCCTATTTGTCGAGAAGAAAGATGGCGCTTTCTTCAGTCCTTTCAAGAGCAACGCAAAACCTAAGGGCTTCAATTATTGGAACAAGCTCAGGCAGATGTGGAGAGCATTTTCAAGTATCTGCACGGGCATCTACAACAAGAGAAGCAGGGTCGAAGCGGTATTCTCCGCGTTGAAGAGGAAGTATGGCGACCAGCTGTATGCGAGGAAGTGGTATTCCAGAAGGAGAGAGATGGCAATGCGCTTTATCGCCTACAACGTGAGAATCATCTGTGCCATACAGATTGCGAGAGAGAAGCAAGTGCCGTTGTGGGTTAGGGCTTAAATTCTGGGAGATATTTGCTTAAGGGGGTGGGAGCAAGGTAGCGGAAGCTCTAGAAAAAATCCATCCAAGGCGCAGGCGGGGTGGGGACGCGCCCTACGGGCTCCCCGTAGGACATTTTGCTTTTTGCAAAATGGCCGTCTGCAGCCATGGGTGGATGGATTTTTTCAGTATCGCCTAACGAGAGATTAAATGGATGAAGCCACTTAGAAGGTAACCTTTTTTGGAGTGCGCCCCATAAAGTGGACAATCAGTTAGAGAACTTTTGCCGTATTTAATTGTTGTTGTTCATACTCATTTGGCGGCACATATCCAATGGATGAATGTAACCGCTTTTCATTGTACTTCTTGATGAACGCTGCTATACATTCGTATGCCTGATCAAACGTCATATATTCATTTAACCACACCTCCTCGTTTTTGATTGTCTTGTTTAAACTCTCAGCAAACGCATTGTCATACGAATTGCCCACTTCTCCCATGCTTGGCAGCATGCCAAGCTCAGTGAGCCTCTGGATGTACAAATCCGATAAATACTGAGAACCGTGGTCTGAATGATGAATGCCTCCTTCAACTAATCCTCGAGAAAGGGCTGCTTTATTCAAAGCAGCAAGCGTCAGTTCTGTATCCACCTTCCTGCTCAGTTCCCAGCTCACAATTTTCCTGCTAAACAAATCCATAACCAGGGCAAGGTACAAAAAGATGTTGCCACAGATAACGTAGGTAATGTCTGAAACCCAAACCTGATTTACCCTCGTTACTTCCAAATCCTCAATAAGATTGGGGTATCGTGGCAAGGAGTGTTTTGAGTCAGTCGTCTTTGGCTTTGTCCTTTTTCTTCGTACGAGGAGTTTATGAGCCTTCATAAGAGCACGCACTTTCTTGTGGTTAACCTGCATATCCTGGCGATGCAGCTGCTTCGTTACCCTTCTGTAGCCATATCGGGGAAACTCAAAGCAAATCTGTTGCATAATAGCAAGAAGATCGCTCTCATCTTTCTGAGTCGAACAGGGCTTCTTGTAGAAGCCAGACCTGCTTATTTCAAGAATTCTGCATGCTTCTGTCTTGGAAAGAGAGGATTCTGCAATCATTCTACAGGTCTCCTCTTTCTTTTTTCTTCGGCTTCCTGTTGTTCCATGAATGATATGCTTTTTTTTAACAACTCATTCTCGGCATATAGCTTGCCAATAAGCCTGTCTTTCTCAGCAAGTTTTGCTTCCCATTTCCAGAGATGTCCATTTCCCTTAAAAGCTTCGCCAGGGCTTTCTTCATACTCCTTTTTCCAGCGAGACAGGAGATTTGGTCCGATTTCATGCTCACGACAGACCTCTGCTGCTGTTCGCACTCGTAGCTGTTCGACAATGTTGCGCTTAAATTCCCTTGTAAATGTTCTTCGTGAACCCATTTTTCGACCTCATAGTTTTGAAACAAAAAGTTCCTTAACTATTTGTCTACTTTTAGGGGTTCACTCCAGGTGAACCGACAAACAATCTTGCAGAACAGGCGATAAGAGAGACCGTCATGGTCAGGAAAATCATTGGTGCGTTTCGCTCTGAGAAAGGAAAACACTGCTATGAGACATTGGCATCACTTATTGCGTCATGGCAGATGACAGGAAAGGACTTGAAGGCAGAACTCAGAAGAATGCTTGTGAAGAATCTCTGCTTTTGCTAAACAAATACAAACTTTAACTGGAAATTCTTTGACATCAAGCCTTTTGAGTATGACATCAACGAAGCAAGAGAGCCAGATAAGCATCAGGTAACTCTGGATGCCTTTGGCATCAGCAGGCATAACTTTGCTCTGCGCTTTGCTTGAGACGGAGTCTACGCCCGCGATTTAATCAGCTAAACAAATACCAAATACCTGGTTTTTATGGCCTCCATTCTTCCGTATTTCCTCACAACAGAAAAAATAGGATAACAGGCAGCACCAGGCACCCCATGGAAAGGCTTCGTTTCGTCTCGACTATGTTAGGGACAACGCCCACTGCCGTGCTTGTCAGCATGATGAGAATCCCCAGCCATCCTGAAAAATACGCGACAAGGCAGCTTACAAACGCTATCACCGAGAGCACCAGCATCCTGTAGTTCAGCCTGCTCATCAGCTGTGCTGCACCCTTGCTGATTTGCAGCGCAAGGACTGCCGCAACCCCTCCTGCAACAAGCGCAGCAGCGCAGAATACCATCAGCTCCTGAGGGGTGATGGCGTCAAGCAACTGCATCACGGCAACAATCGCTCCGTTTCTGGCCTTATCTAGAGTAAAGTAGGCAGCAAGGCTGAAGGCAAAATTCACAGTATTGATGCCACCTATCAGGATGAGAAAGCCATACACCCCTAAATCCCCTGCAAACTGGATGGCAATGATTGCCGCCTGCGCCGAGCCTAAGCCAGGCAGAAGCCCGGTTATTGAGCCCCAGAGCGTTGCTGCACCTACTGCCTTAAGTGTATCCTTTTTCGGAAGTTTCAGCGTCTCAGAGATGGACTGCTTAGGGATTGTCGAGTTTGAGTTTAGCGAAAGAAGCAGCGTGGAGATGCCAAAAAGCCCTGAAAGCAGGGGCAAAAGTGGCTGCGAGACTGTGTGCAGGCTCAGGACAATAAGGCCAAGCGTCCCTGACAGCAGAAATACTATTGCCCCCCACACCTGCTTTGCTATAGTAGATGCCTTCAGGATCATGTAGATGGTCACCACAATGAGAAGATGGGCAATGTACGGCTGGATAATGTCATACACCCCAGGGAGGAAAGGGATGACAAGCGGCATGATAGCTATCGTTGCTATCAGGCTCAGAAGAGAGCCAATAACTGTCAGTTTCACCGCTTCATACCCCTTTCCTTCAAGAAGCATCCTGTGGCCTGGCAAAGCGGCCAGTGCCATGTCAGGGTCAGGCGCTCCAAGGAAGATTGAGGGAATGCTGTCAATGAAGGTATGCGTAACAGCCAAAGCGATGATGAAGACACCCACTGCCAGAGGCTGCGTGATGGCAAACAAAAATGGCGACGCGCTCACCACAAGCACCGCAACAAGGTTGATATGCACCCCAGGAACCATGCCCGTGAAGATACCTGCACAGATGCCAAGAAGCAATGCTAGCAGAATTTCAATGAACATCAGGGATGAGGATTCGCCTGAAGGTTAAAAATTTCACCAAAATGAGGGGATGAACACAGCAGGGCAAAAGGAAAACATTAAGAATGGCTGCCTTCCTAGCGACCATTTTTTGTTGGAGGTTAGATGCAGATGGCAGCCAGATTATTCATACCAGGCCCAAGCGATGTTGATGATACAGTCCTCAGAGAGTTGGCTAGGCCCCAGCTCGGCCACAGGACACAGGAGTTCAGGGAATTGTTTGCTTCCCTGAGGCCAGGACTGCGGAAACTGTTCTCGACGGGAAACGACGTCCTCATCAGCACCTCATCAGGCAGCGGATTATGGGAAGCGGCAATACGAAGCTGCGTTAAGAGTAAAGTCCTTCACGCAGTCAACGGAGCATTCTCAAAGAAATGGGCATCGCTATCCAAAAATTGTGCCAAGGACATGGCAGCCCTCTCCTTTCAGGATGGAAAGCCAGTCAACCCCCAAGCTGTGGATAAAGCGCTCTCAGAAAGAGACTATGAAGCCTTCTGTGTGGTGCACAACGAGACCTCAACAGGCGTCATATCTGATCTTGGTGCTCTCTCTCAAGTCATGAAGAAGCACCCTGATGTGCTGTTTTTCGTTGATGCGGTATCCTCGCTTGGAGGGGTGAAGATTGAGGTAGATGGCCTAGGCATTGACATTTGCCTAGCCTCGTCGCAGAAGGCCCTTGCCCTTCCGGCGGGAATAGCCCTTGCATCCATATCCCGGCGCTCCTACCTAAAAGCAGAGGCTGTCGAGGGAAGAGGCTATTACTTTGACCTCCTTGAGCTGAAAAAAGCATACGACAAGGATGAGACGCCCTACACCCCATCCATCCCCCACCTCTATGCCCTCAGAAAGCAGCTTGATAGGATGGAAGCTGAAGGCCTTGAGTTCCGATACAAAAGGCATGAGGAGATGGCATCATGGGTAAGGGCATGGGCAAAGGAGCAGGGATTCCCGATGTTCTCCCAGGAGGGATGCCATTCTCCTACCGTCAGCTGCATCAGCAACACCAAGGGCATTGATTTTGCAGCAGTAAAGAAGGCTCTGGCTGGCAGGGGCATTACTGTAGACACCGGCTACCGAAAGCTCAACGAGAAGCTTGCTGCTGAAGAAAAACCAACTACTTTTCGCATAGCTCACATGGGTGAAAGGACGCCAGACGAGATCAGGTCCTATCTCGCAGAGCTACAGAAGCAGTTTCAGGTGAAACCATGAACGTCATCATCCCTGATAAGGTAAGCGCAACGTCAAAGAGGCTCCTTGAAGCACAAGGTTTTGTCGTCACCCAGAAAGCAGGCATTGGCATAGATGAGGCAAATACCCTTGCAAAAGGAGCAGATGCCCTCATCGTGCGAAGCTACAGTCTGCATGAGCTTTCCTTTCACCTATCACTAAAGGCAATAGGAAGAGCAGGCGCAGGCGTCAATAACATCCCGGTTGAAGGATGCACAAAAAAAGGCGTTGTCGTTTTCAACACTCCAGGCGCTAATGCCAACGCAGTAAAGGAGCTTGTCCTCTGTGGGCTTTTGCTCTCATCGCGCCAGATAATTGACGGCGTGAACTGGACATCGGGCCAGAAGGAGCATGGTGAAAACCTGCTTAGGGAAGTTGAGAAGAACAAAGGCCAGTTCAGGGGCAGCGAAATAGCAGGAAAGACGCTCGGCGTGGTCGGCCTTGGAGCTGTAGGCATGCTTGTCGCAAACGATGCTGTCGCTTTAGGCATGAGGGTGATAGGCCATGACCCCTACCTCTCTGTGGACAATGCATGGCACCTCTCAAAAGAAGTCAAGAAGGCTGAAAGCCTTGATTCGCTCCTCTCTCAGTCTGATTATCTTACCATCCACGTGCCGCTTCTGGATTCCACCAACCGAATGTTCAATGCAAAGCTCTTTGCAAAGATGAAGAGAGGTATTCGCATCATGAACTTCTCCCGCTATGAGATCATCAGCGGCGCTGATCTTATTGCAGCCCTTGGCAGCGGCATTGTAGCCCGATACGTCACCGATTTCCCCACACATGACCTCCTTGGGGTGAAGGGAGTGATTGCAATACCTCACTTAGGAGCATCAACTGAGGAAGCTGAGGAGAACTGTGCGGTCATGGCTGCAAAGCAGATAGCAGCGTTCCTCAAGGAAGGCACCATAACCAATTCCGTCAACTTCCCCGACTGCTCCCTGCCAAGGGGAGGCAAAACGAGGCTGACCCTTGTCAATCTCAACGTGCCCAAGATGATAGAGAAAATCACTACGGCGCTTGGGGAAGCAAACCTCAACATCACTGACATGGTCAACAAGAGCCGTGGCGACATAGCCTATACTATCATTGACCTTGACCAGGAAGTGGATGATGAGATGGTCTCAGAACTTGGCTCATTCGAGGGGATTGTCAAAGTGAGGAAGATCTGAGAGCGTCAGTTCCTGATGACCTCTTCCATCCCCTTCTTTGAAAGGACGTCCTGAGCGAGAGCCAGGAATTCTTCCTCCTTCTCAGTAGCAATGATTGCGCCAGCAGCAAACTGATGGCCTCCAGCAGAGCCGCCTACAGGGTCAGCAAGCAATGCAACAATATTTCGCAGATCAATTTCGCCATTGCTCTCCACCCCCGCAAGCCGGATAGAGACCTTGGTGGTATGGTCCAGATTGCGGGCAAGGGACAGGATATAGGATCCGTCCTTCACATGCCTTGACTTAGAAAGAATCGAAGCTAAAGTGCCTATCATTGTCGGTAACACCTGATCTTTGGCGTTGATGATGACAAAGCCCTCGCCCTCGACAACTGCCTGAGAGCCTCTGCTAGTCTCAAACCATTTCAGGGCTGAAACAATCGCCTTGCGATAATCCTCCAGGTGCCTGATAGCCTTCAGTTTCGTCCGCCTGTCGCCAAGGCACGCGCCAATCCCGAGAGATGCCTTGTTCATCCTGCCGCACGCGTTCAGCAGCGTGCAGAACTCCTTTGCGTCCCGAAGAGGGCTTCCCTGCTCTTCTCCTGTCAGAAGATAGATGTTCCCCAGCACGTCTTCTGGTTTTTTTTCGCCAAGCCTGCGCATGATGACGCCGGTTGTCAGCCTCTGGAGCTCTTCTGCTGAGAGGTCAATGATTTTTTTCCAAGTGCCATCCTCCTTTTGCGGATTGATGCCTAGCTGATGCAAAAATGCAATGGATCCAGACTCTGAGCCGCTGATGCCTGGGATGTAGGGGTCAGTGCAGTACTCAAGCGCCTTATGGATGGCCCTTGTCTGCGCTCCAAAGAGCCGTAACCCCCGCTCTTTTTTGATGCTTCCCTGCCTGATGGCTTCCTCAAGAATCTCCCTGTTCAGCAGTTGGAATCCTTCAGCTCCCTCCTGGATGTCACCTATAGCTCCGATGAGTGCAATGTGCGCCATCCTGCCTGCTGCAGCAGAAAGCTCACGGGAAAAGAGGTACGCAACCCCTGCTCCGGATATCTCGCTCCCCCCGTCAATGCCGCACAAATGGGGGTTGAGGTGTACAATGTTTGGCGCTGCGGTTTCTTCTGATAGCTCGTGATGGTCAATGATGAACACCGTCCTGTCAGGAATGCTCTGCCTGATTGCAGGAATCATCCCTGAGCCAAGGTCTGAGAACACGATGACTTTGTATGGCTCTTTAGCAAGCTGTCCGATGCCCTCTTCGGTAAGCTGCTGCACCGTCGAGACAGAATACCGCATCGAGTTGCTTGAGAGCATCCGCACAAGGATTGAGCAGGAGGTGATGCCGTCAGCGTCAAGATGGCTGATGACTCTTACCGTCTCTTTTTTGCCTATCTCCTTGAATCTCTCTGCGGCTGACCCGACCATCTCTTTGAACGTACCATACCTGTCCATCAGAATACCTCTAGAATCACACAACACACCTAGCAATGTCACCCCTTTTTATGTGTTTTCATCTCTACCCGCACATTACTTTAAGCTTATTCCTTCACTCTCCTGAAAAGCCCCGTCAGGATAGGCATGAGTGGCAAGCTTTGAGGGATAAGGGTGGATAGGCTCAGGGGAGTTAGGCATTCCCTGAAAAATCAATCAAAAAAGGCATTAGTACCCCTCCCATCACTTCCACAGCCAATGCGTAACTTCATCCTTTGTATTAATGGGCATAGTGCACTTTGAAATTCTGAGGGGGGAAAAAGTGAAAACGAAAAAGAAACGGGCTGTGCAGGGCATTGCCGCAGTGTAGGGTGCTGCACCATCGGGTGTGAAGGATGAGCGCTGGCAGCAGTGCACGACGGATTGAACCTCATACGGACTACGCTCTTTGCCTGTAGGTTCCTGTCCTTCTTTAGCTCTGCGCTTTGCTTGAGGCGGAGTCTACACCTGCGATTTAATCAGGCTTGATGATGTTAATGAGAAAGTTTCTATTGGCCCCCTTTCTGATACTACACTCATGCGATACCATTGTGTTGCCCCTTATAAGTAATTAAATAATAAAAACATTTATAAATAAATCAAGTAGAGCTAAGGGATATGTCATTACAAATGAAAGTTTCAGTTGAAAACGTGCATACTATGCACCGGAATCTGGTTGAAGAGGATCAGATTAATCCATCAAGGCTTGATGCGATGTTGTTAAACTGCATTGAATATGGCAATGTCAAAAAACGTGACAAAAAATATAATTCGGCGGCAAAATTTTACATGATGGCGTTTGATTTCTCAAGAGAATTGTTCTTAAAAACTCTAGATTACATAAATCTTGAAAAAATGAGAAAGCCTCTAGATGAGCTCATTGAAATAGATTCAGAAAGATTTTCACCTGGGTTTTTAGATGAAGTACGAGAAATAGAAAATAGATTATCTAAGTGTGTTAGTATCAATGAATATCAAGAATTAAAAGAAAAAAAACAGGACGAAGTATGGTATGATTCATCAACTGGATATCTGATTTGTGAGGCAGTTGCTAACAAAACTAAAGACCCGCAAAAATTAAGAGGCATATTTCAATCAATGAACCTTCTTCAGGTTTACAAGATCATTGGAGGTGGTTCCACTAAAAGAGCCCTCGAACACTTTAAGGAGGGGTTCGATGAAAATTCAAGGTTTAGTGTAATTCCATCTAATCGAAGATTTAAAATAATGTACACCGCAGCGTTTTCTATCTCAGAAATCCTTGAGATTCAGAATCTTAAAGAAGAAGCTGTTGAGTTTCGAAAGATTGCACTTGACAGTATTCTGAACATTAAATTTGAAAAAGACGGTAGACGCCTGGATAGAAAGTATTTAAATGATGATATAGTCAGAGCTCGTGGACTTCTAGATAAAACGTATGGTGAATCTGAATCTGAATTAGAGGATGAGGTTGAAGCAAGATTGATAAATTGCCAATTTGACATTAATCAAAGGCATCAAAGGCTTAAAAGAGGAGGGCTTCCCAAAAATCATTATGCCAGTGAGAACACTGGTAATCCAAATGAACAAGTAGTGATAGAACCGTTTGAATTGCCACAGTCATATCTACCTGACAAGTTCGTTCAATCCGTTGTTAAGCATGAAATTAAAAATGCGTGGAGTTCAATAATTAAAGGTAATGGGTCATTTAAAGAAAATGACCTAAGATTCTTTTACAATGAAAGCATTCGCATCGCAGATGAGACAATGCGCAATAATTGTACTATTAATGCTGGCTGGTACTTACAAATTGCAGCACAATTTGCAGACAGCCTGTTTGAAATTAATGGAATGGAAGAAGCTGCCATTAAGTTTACAAATGCAGCATCACGTGCCCTTCAATTAAATAAAAAGGATACTTATTTGAAATATCTTGCAAAAAAAAGACTCGATGTTTTTCATGCATATTTGGATATATTCAATTCCGAGGGATGGGAAACACTACCAAATAAAGCTAATCAAATAAAAAAGCTGTCAATGCTTGGATATCATCTTGCACCTGTCCTAATGATGTATGGATTAAATACCCAAAACAGAACCGTTGACTATCAAGACTTCACAAATTATGCTGAAACTCTAATGAGACTTACTCAAAATACAGGGTATGGCTTACATCTTCTAGAATATAGATATCAGGATAACGAAGCCATATTCTTAGATCGTGAAGTCGGATCTAGGATTAAAATTATGTATGGGGTCATGAAAATCCAACATAATTCTAGTGAATCAGCAGAAGCAATTAGACTTGGAAAAGAACTAATTAGTTACGGAGAAAAATTTAGTCCTATTTTTGAAGAAAGTAGAAGTAATTATGATAATAGGACTGGTGCTATATTAAGGTTTCAGATTGCCCATGCTGCTGAATATATGGCTAAGATAGACCATGTGAATAGAATAGAACACCTAAAAAAAGCCGTTGAGCATTATAAGTCAGGATTAATTAAAAACGCAGGAAACGCTAGTAAAATGGGTAGAGAAACCATTATAGATGAAGATCAAAGATACCAAGATATCATGAAGGAATTACGCTTATCCAGTATTGTTAATGATAACCCATTACTTAAGGTTTGAAGTGAACCCTTAAAAAAGTACATACTGTTAAGCTTTGTGGCCATTGAGCCTCATACGGATGGCATACGCTTGCGCTGGGGGCCATGCCTGACCATATCCACTTCTTTGTCAGTGCTCACCAAAAATGGGCGCCGATGAAGGTAGTGCAACTCAGCAAACAGCATCATTTTCCGAATCTGCGCTCCCTCTGCCTGAACTGCTCGATGCATCTGAAGAAATCCTCCCGCGAGAACTCAGGCCATAGGGAGTCAACAAAGCACAGCTCCGAATACGCCCCCTGCCACAAAAGGAAATTGCTGATGCGCTGCTCGCCGCCGGTCCTGATGATGAGGTCAGGCTCATCGGCAGCATACAGGTGTGCCGCAATTGCCTCCTCCGTCACTTCAGTTATGCCCTCTTGGATAATTCTCTGCACGGCATCAACAATCTCTGCCCTTCCGCTGTAGCCGACGCAGAAGCGCAGGGTGTGCTCAGCATACTCTTTTGTAGCCTCCATCAGCCTTCTCATCCCTTCCTTTATCTCCTCAGGGAACAGGCGCATCCTTCCTATGAACTCAACCCTTATCCTGTGCGTTGTGCAGCTCTTAAGGATGCGCTTATCCGCCATGCCCTTCAGGAACAATGCCATCAGACGCCCTTTCTCTTCAGCAGGCCTTTCGAAATTCTCGATGGAGAAGGCGTAGAGGGTAAGAATCCTGGCCCCTGCCTCCCTGCACCACTTCATAACATCCAGGATCTTTTGCGCTCCAGCCTCATGCCCCTTCCACGGCGCCAGAAACTTGCTTTTGGCATAGCGCCGGTTCCCATCCATGATGATCGCGATATGGCGGGGTTCCTGCATGCAGCATCGGCGCTCTTCGCCTGTTAATAAATGTTGTTTTCACTCGGAGCAGTTAACCGTAATTGTTTTGCAGATGGGCAGCAGATGCTCTTAGGTGAAGTGCTCCTGAAGCATTGTTTTCACCGTGTACTACTAGTGAGCGATATTCTCACTTGTGAAAAAATAATTATACCTCCTGGCATTATAGTTTCCGAATATTTTTACGTAGTGGGGCGATATCAGTGCTGCAGGACAGTATTCCCTCATTTAAACGGGCGGCCATAAAAAATGGGTTACTCTCCTATAGTAGCAATTGTCGGAAGATTTTTAAAATCAACAAACTTACTTTAGGAAAAAGATGAACTCTCTCCACCCCTCCATAGACGAAGGCATCCCTATAAGGGATATAGAATCTCAGCTAAGAAAGGCAGCTCATAGATTGGGAACGATATTTTCAGATCCAATAGATTCTAGATCACACCCTGATGGAGTTCCCCGTTTAACGTTAAATGAGATTATAGAAAAAACCCAGAAATCCTCATTTGCTGACCACCACCAGACTTATCCTATTGATAAATATCTTGCCACTATTTCTATGAGAGTAATTGAGGGTATGTTAACTGAGCTTAATGAAGAACATGAAGAACATGACATCCAAGCTGGCATCAGGATTGAGCATGATATTACGGAAGTGCGAGATTCTGTAACAAAAAAAGTAACTGTGGTTTCACCAGAAAAACGCTATATCGTGCATGCAAATCCTGTAGATGGAAGTGACAATTATTCTGCTGCTTTAAACAGTTGGGCAACGGTCCAGAAATCAAACTTGAAACTTCCGCTGAATTCAGACTCTTGCGTGACGCTAACTTTCTCCGAAAAAAAAGACCCATTTAATCCAATTGCTGTGGCAGTTTATAGTTTTCGCAATCACATGATTTATGGGGCGTACAGGGGCCATGGCAGTACCTACATTGGGACCTTCGGGCTGGAGCCAGCAATACAACTGCACCATAAGGTGATAGGATTAAATCCAAAGTCAGTTGACATTCGTTTTTTTATTGCAGACTATAAGTATGATTTGATTGAAGTTCCAACAACACTGGAGCGATCTCTTCTGGAATACGGCGGAGAAAAAGGGATTCAAGTTGATAGAATTAGAGGAACTGTAGGCTCAGTACCAAATATTCTGAAAGTAATTATTGAAAATGAAGCCTTGGGTTATTTTGATTATAGGCCAGCCCACGCATTTAACGATTCTGCAATTAAGGGAGGACTTCAAAACAGAAAATTTGCAAGCCTAAAGGCCACAAATGTCCTTGCTGTACTTCCTGTTGCTCTATCTAGGGGGTATGAAGCAAGAACCGTTAGGGGTAATTTGCATGCTCAGGAATTTAATGATTTTGATTTAAGTGACCCAGACAAAAACCCAGATATCAGCCTCATTCTTGCCCCTAGTGAATTATTCAATGGGAAACATCCCTATCAAGTTATGATCCCCGTTAGGAGAGCTATTCAACCCATTGAGAAATTGGTGTCCAGTTTTATTGAAGAACACAAAGGGACAGGATATAAAATTCCTGGCTATCAACTCACTAAACTTATATCAGGTAGTGGAGCATATAAATCAGTATGGGGAGCTACTCCTCAAGTGGAGATGGGAAAAGAGGTAGTTGTCAAGATTTTTGAGCCATCGAAAAAGAGAGGAGAGGGATATCTTGAGAAGGCCGCAATGTCTCAAGAACGTATGGAGGAAAATGAGGCCCTCATGGCAAAGGTCAGAGGAAGAAGCCTCCACGTTGGATTTTTATATTCTATTAAGTCTGATGGGTGGTCACCCAGCAGAAATTCTGTCCATTATATGATAGAACACCCGTTTGAACAGACCACCGCTGAAAAATTCAAGTTGGGACAAATAGCCCCCTTAGGGGATATAGTGAAGTTAGGCAACCATCTTATTGATGCTGTTGCTGCAGGCCATAGTTTGGAGGAGAAGATTATTCATGGAGACATTAAGGATGAAAACTTTGGTATCACCAGCGATGGCGATGGAATTCTTACAGACTATGGGATTTCAATGATTTTGAATGGAAAAGATAAGCGAGAAAGAAATATTGGTTCCATCCACGCAATGGCTCCTGAATTATATGAGGAAGGGACACAACCATCCACACAAAGTGACGTTTTTGCGATTGCAACTGTCTTAACAAAGTGGGCCACTGGTTATCATCCATTTTCTCCAAAAACAGAAAAGCCCTCAACCACAGGAACAGTAAGGGATGAATATGAATCAATGACGAAAAAAGAGCTGAATAAGCCCGATTATTCACACATCTATTCAAGAATCAAGCTACCAAAAGAGATGAGTGATATCATCATTAAAGGATTGCAAAAAAATCCGATGAACAGATATATGAATGCTTGTGAAATGCTTGAGGGCTGGAGTAAAGTTGTCAGCGTATATGATACCTATCTTCGCATCCGGGGGGATACTTTGGAAAGGGCAGAAAAAGCGGATCCGAACCTTTATCTTTCCCCTCACTTAGAGTTAACTGAACATTGGCTGCTGGAACTAAATCCCCTGGCTTCCTTTGCTGAGCGCATTGCGGCAGTGGCTCATGATTATGAAAGACTAACCGAAGGCAGAATAAGGTATAATGGGCAACCTAATGACCTTGAGAACTATATAAAATATAAAGAGGAGCATGCACACAAAAGCGCTCAACTAGTAAAGAAAAAACTTGAGGAGATTGGGGCTGATGCAGCTCTTGCTTCAGCTGTGGAATCTCTTATCCATCATCATGATGACCCCAAAGTTAATTCAACTCTTCCTAATGCAGCATCAATACAGAGCATAGTCGATGCGGATTCGCTTTCCTTCTTTCAGAATAATCTGAATCTATATTCTCAGGAACCAAAAAACAAAGAGAGGATTGAATTAAAGGCAAAATTCATGTATGACAAGATGTCTGATCGAGCAAAAGAGTTCATGCGAATGCAATCATTCTACCCATCAATTATTTCTCATCTGCCTGGTGCTGCATAGACAGAATGAAAGCCATCACATCAGCAATTTCCTGTGTCATTGATAACAGGTAATGGCCGTAAATGCCGGTTCTGCAATTATTTCCTGTAAACAAACTGTTTGCAGATTTTATTAATTTTTTTCTTTGGGAATATAATGCAAGAAGGCTATCCATAGAAAATTTAGAATAAAGGCGCATTGTTTTTTCAAATAATTGCTGCAATTCATGAAATAAAAGAGTTACATGCTTAGGGATATTTTCAATCTTCTTAGGGAACTCTTGGAGATAGAGGCAGAGATATTTTACTTCATCAGCAACTTTTTCAAGATACTCTATCATGCAGTAAAGGAATTTTTGATTCCTGATATTACCGAAATCCCCTTTATTTAATGCTCTTCTGCAGAAGCCAGTATATCTGTTGTTTGTTATTTCCATTAGGCGTATGGATTCAAGCAAGGTTATGTCGCTTTTTTCAAGTGCAGCCGCCATATCCGAAAGCATAATGTTGAGTTGAAAGAATGTTCTGCTCAAGATATTGTCGAACTCCTCCGTCTGGACTGCGGCAATTCGCTTTATTATGCATGAAGACTTAGTCTGAGAAACAATTTCAAACCCCACTAAAATAGAGTGGGCTGCTTCCTGTACCTTTAAGAAATGCCTAGGATTAGATGAAAAAATCTCAACCTCATCATAGCCTTTCTTATAGATTGAATACAGAAGCCTTTCGAGTATAAGTGAACAGTCGGTTATATCAATAGTTATTTTATCGTTATCCCTACCATTACTATTCAGGAAAAGAGTTCTCTCCCTTTCTTCCATCTTCAACTCATCCCCTGCTTTCACCCCGTTCTGCTCCACCCACTTCGCAGGCAGCGTTATCGTCAGCGTTCCGTGCCCCTGCCGAATAACCTTGCGCTTCATGACCCATAATACCTACGATGGAATATAAAAATATTCCGAAAAATAGTGAAAATAATAGGGATATAGTGATATTGTGCAAAATATATTCCATACGGGAAAAGAATATATAGCAAAATCTTCAACTGAATATGCAGTTGTTTTTATTGAGCCTGAATATCTGTTGAGAAAAGCCAAAAAAATGGTTTCGGAAAAAGACCTGCACCTCCTGCACCACCTGAGAAACGACGCAAGGGCGACAATCACGGACATATCCAAAAAGATGGACGCTCCGATAACAACCGTCTTTGACAGAATGCAGGGAGTGCTGGAAAAGTATGTTGAGAGAAACACCAGCCTTCTCAACTTCGGCAGGCTTGGATTAAACAGCCACATGTATGTCGCCTGCAGGGTCGCCAGAAAGTCACGGGAGCAATTTGAAGCGTGCATCGCAAAGCATCCGCATATCAATACCGCTGCCCAGATAGGCTTTGGCGGAGACTACCTGCTGGAACTCATCACCCCTGACCAGGCAAAGGCGCATGATGTGATAACTGCCCTTGAGGCCGTCTTCAACATCACGAAAGCAACCCCATTTAACGTCACAAAAGAGCTGAAGAGAGAAGGCATACTCACCGAGAAGGACCATATCCATGCTTTGAATGAATAGCATGAGACTATGAAAACAATCGGTAAGCTAGTGAGAGCCCTAGGGAGAGATAAACATGAGCAAAGAAATCGTCGTTGACATCAGTTACAGCCTTGAAGGAACCGTTATTGCCAACCCGATAAATGGAGAAGAACACAGGCTCGGCAGGCTCCATGCAGTAATGCCTCAGGAAATCAGTGATGTCGTCAATACTATCCGGTCCAACCATGCCCTCCATGCTGGCCTAAAGGAAGCTATAGAGAAGCGAGGCGAAAGAGGCCATGGCCTTGCCACAACCTATGGGGTGCTCAATGCTCCCTTTGATTATGAGCTTGGCATTGAAGCAAAAAATATCAGCAGGGCAATTAGGGAGAAAGGCATAGAGCCAAGACACATAATCCTTGCGGGCATTGGCGGCTCAGAGCTTGGGGCAACTGCGGCAATTTCAGCAGCAGGAAAGCAGAGTGTCAATTATTATCCAGTCACAAGCCTCAATAATGACGCCATAGTAGGGATAAAACAGGCTGTCAACCCAAGAGAGTCTGTCCTGCTCATGGTCAGCAGGTCAGGAACAACAAAAGAGAGCACTACCGCATTTGAGGTCATGCACAGCTACTTTGCAGAGCACCTTCCCAAAACTGAGCTTCCCAGCCACATCATCCAGATCCTTGGCGAAGACGGAATCCATGCAGCCAAAAAGAAAGGATATCACACCCTGCCTATCGTTGGCTCCATGTCAGGAAGATACACTGCACTGCATGCTGCGAACCTATTGACCATGGAGCTTGCGGGAGTCGATATTGACGGGCTCACCGAAGGGGCAAGAGCCATGTATCAGCGCTGCTTCTCCGTAACGGCAACAAGGAGCAATCCTGCACTCGAGATAGCGGCAGTCAAATACATCCTCACAAGACAAAGGGAGGAGCAGTATGCTAAAAATATCTGGGTTACAAGCGTCTTCTCACCAAAGCTCTACAAGTACGGCGAATGGCTTGACCAGCTCACAGAAGAAAGCCTAGGACACAGGGAGGATATTTTTCTCACAACAAAGACAGCTGAGTTTTCAAACAAAGCCCACTCGGATTTTCAGAACTGGATTGGCGGAGCAAACAGGTATCTGCACCAGTTTGTTGTTCCTCTAGAATCAGAGTATGCGGATATCCTGTCAGGGTCAAATCCAGAAAATCCTGCTGAAACAGTTAATGATATTGAAAAAGCTGCTTATTTTGGGATTGCCCAGTCCCTTGCCCTTAAGGACAGGCCAAGCTTTACCACAGTTACACCTGCAATTGATGCCTACTGCATGGGCCAGCTCATGATGCGGGACATGATTGCCACTGTCTATCTTGGCGAGGTGCTCGGTTTGCATCGTGAAGAAAAGACAGATGGAATCGGTTACTTCAACCAGCCAGGTGTCCAACACTATAAGGGCATCATGAATCACTTATTAGGTAATCCTTCCGCGCTGAGAAGGTATGTATCAGTATTGGGCTCACGAATTGAAGCCCAAAAATAAGCGTCTGAGCAATGCTTACAGGAAAGACAAAAGGTAGCGATAGCACTCCAAAAAAATGGCAATTGAAACACTTGAACAGAGGATTAATCTCTATGGGCGGGCAGTAATAGAAGCTGTATGCGAGCGCATCAGCAGCATAGGCTCTATTCTCAACATAGGAGAGCATGTCTTGGACAACAAATGCCAGATTGATTCAGAGAGCTACAAAAAGAATCCTGCATCCATACCTGCCGATGCCATATTTGCCATCAGGAAGGGCAATGCCACACACTATGCCTGGCTGGGCGACAACAGCTCAGGTCTGGAGGAAGGATGGTTCACTGAAGGAGGAAAAATAGCGCTTGCCTACTGCACCTCTGGGCAGCCGCAGCAATATCTGCAGAAAGAAAAGGAAGGCAAGATAGTCAATGCCACTGTCACAGTTATAGAGCATGGCGGCTCAGCAGGAAACAGCGCTATTGCAGAGCGTGCATTCCTTGACTTTCTCATCTATGCAGTAAAGAGAAGCAGTCACCCTGACAGTGGCCTTGTTGCTGATGACCTCCAGCGGGTCAAAGTGCTCTATGCCGGCATTGACTCTGAAAAGGAGCCATCTGCGCCCTATTATGCAGAGCAGGGTTTAATCATTGAAGGAAAGAAGACCAGCCTCATGGTCACACCTGAGGGATATTCTGTACCAGATAACTTCATCTTCGAGACGGGGGTCAAAACCGTGCTTCAGTCACCGCTCACCGATTTCAACCCAAATGACGGACAGTTTCCTGAGCACCTTTCAATGGCCAATTTCAGCAACATTGGCATGGTTGCGCTTATCTGCCCAAAGCACAGCTATCTTCTCCATGAAGGCTATAAGCTCTTTTTGGACCCAAAGGTGGCAAGGGCAGGAGCATTCAGCACTTCCTCTCTTGCGAAAAACAAAGACACTATAATCAATAGAGTACTCCCTGTATGCGACATCATCCTCGAGAACAGGGAAGAGCTTCAGGAGCTTACTGGTCAGAGCATCTATGGTGCGATTGACGATATTGCTGCATCACACCAGGGAAAAGAACTGACGGTTTACACAAGCATGGATCGCACAGGCATTATGGGAAGCACATGCTGGGGCAATAGGCCAGTTAAGGAATGGTACGCTACCCCTTATCATCCTAACCTCTCAAAACAGGGCACAGAGCCTGAATTCACAGGAGCAGGAGACACAGCAATGGGCATCGCTCTTGTGGGAACCCTTCTTGGCCTGCCACTCCATTATATCCTTGAGCTGGCTAACCTCTTCGCAACCTATAGGATAAGCCACGAGGGGATTCATACCTATGCTGTGAACCTGCGAAAGGAGATTAACCAAAACCGCAAACTCTGCTTGCTTGATTACTACATAGACCAAGCACGGCCAAATCCCCTGAGGAGATAAAAGCACATGGCACCATCACAAGCTAGCGGTAGCTCTCTTCCAATACCTGGTCTTTCACTGCTTATAGTCCATGCAGGAAAGAAGAATGACACGAATGGTGATGTCTGCGAGGCGTGCAGGGGCCCTATTCAGGAGCTGGTTGACAGGAACCTGTGCGAACGGGTCTATGAGCATCAGGCCTATCATCATTCCTACATATCCCATTCAGGAACAATCATTGACAATGAAGAGTGCCCTGGTGCATACCCATCAGAAGCCATATATGGTAATGAATTTATCGTTGTTGGCGGGGGCTTGGGCTATTGCCATCTTAAAGCAAGCGAGTCATTAATACGGACAAGATACGGGAAAAGCCTGCCGACGAAACTCCATCTGCCTGCTGATTGCATCTATACTGCTTATGTTGAATGCGAAGAGGGAAATTCAGCACTCGCATCACAAGCCTCCACGATAACACAAGTTGAATTCACCAGATATCTAGAACCGCTTCTCGCATTAGGAATCAAATACCTCATTGGAAATGATATGGACATCCATAACCCAAGCCGTGATGTGATAGTCAGCATATGGAGTTCAAAAGACCTTATGCTGGAGCAGATTTTAGCAAGAAAGTATCCGTGTTGAGCGCTGCTGCTGGCGAGCCAATGCAAAGCCCTTACGAGCCTCGTGGTCCTTGCTCACTCCCACCTGACCTTCCATGTGATGATTCTGCTGCCAAACACCGTTGTTGCATCATGGAATTTCTCAAACGATGAGAGCCCTATCCCCTCAAAGAAGAAGAGCCTGGTGAACATGCTGCCAACTAGCGCTGGATGTGTGAACATCGCAAAAACATCTTCTCCCCTCTGTATGACTATGATGCCAACAGGTATGACGTTGCCTTCTCTCTTAACTAGCCTGAATGCATTGCCCTTGATAAACGCAGCTGATGCTGCATAGGTTGAGGACTGCGGGTCTCCAACTCTTACCTCCTCCTGCTGAACATCAACTGCAAAAGGGATGGCCTGATTGTTCTGGGAGAAGACGCAGACAATGCCATTTTCCTTTTTCTCGCAGGGGGATATCCCGCTATAGTAGCTTGGCCATGGGCCAATCCATGTGTTTATCTGCTCCTCTCCCTCAAGGGAGCTCAGCTCCTGTATCCATGCCCTTGTAGTCTCATGGGAGGTGTTATAGTTCTGGGCAAACATCTGGATAATCTCATTTTCGCTCTGTATTCCTGCCGTTGCGGCAAGATAGGCTTTTTTGAAGTCCCAACTGCCAAAATGCGCCCACACCCCTGCTTTTCCAATCATGTCGTCTGAGGTAATCAGGAAGTTTTCAGGAGGGCTGCAGTGCGTGAAGGAAAGGACACCCTCCAGCTCATCGCGTGAGAAGCCGTACGAAATAAGGAGGCTTTCTGCTGGTGCCCTATCAGTAACCAGGATTAGGTTCAGCACCTCTATCGCCTTGGGGGTGTCGTTCAGTTTCCCGTTGATTCTGTCAAATGCAGAATTGCCTCCGCAGTCAAGCATGCGAAGTATTCCGACTGCCATGCGCTCATCGTCAGTAAGGAGGAGCTTTCCAAGCCAGTGCAGCTGGGGATTGTTCTGAGAGCTTCCGTCAAGCGTCACCCTCCTGTCGGCAAAATACTTGAACCAGTGGCCAAAGTCCCACCATGAGTTGATGATGGCATCCGGCTTTGAAGAGGCATTAATGTGAGAGAGTGTATCAACCCATTCGTCAGAAACTGAGGGCATGTAGGACTGTGCCGTGGCATAGCCTTCTTTCACTGGCCCGATAAGGAATATGATTGCCACAAGCGCAACCATGGCAGTGGACGCAGGCTTAGGGAACCTGGCAATGCCTCTCAGGAAGGAAAACAGAAGCCTTGCTGCACGCTCAATGCCAAGTGCAGCAAAAAGGCTTACGGGAACTGCCATCAGGAACAGGAACCTGATGCCAGAGAGGCTGAAATAGGAGACAAGGCAGATGATACTGGTCAGCAAAAACACCGCATCGGGATGAAAGCCTCTTTCTTTGCTTTCCCTTGCATGAATAACCATCCCAAAAAGCACAGGGAGCATGAGCAGAAAGAAGAGATGGCCTTTTTGGTAGCTCATCAGGAGGGTGTAGATAAGCACATTTGCAGCAATGATGAGCAAGAATGAAGCCGGGTGCCGCTTGACTGAGCCAATGGTAGGGAAGAGGAGGAAAGCGATGCCGGCCAATGCGATGAGGTAAAAAGAAAGCTTCCAAAAGCTTCCGAATGCTGATATGACCCCCCCTACGCCGATGTTATTGAATTCAGCAACCGTTGTCAGCACATTGGGCCATAGGTTTATGTTTGCAGCAGCGTCGAAGCGCAGCACTGACAACTGGCTCATGAACATCCCGCCAAGATCAGCAGGCGTCGCAAACACGAATCCATACAGAACGATAAGAGGGATGATGCAGGCAAGGCAAGGGATCACTGCCTCATTTCGCAGGGTGATCAGCGTTGCTTTCTCCAGACGTTTCTTTTCAAGGAATTCTCTTCCTAAAAGGAACAATGCGCGCACTGCAAGCGATGCGAGGAAGAGGTCAGCTAGATACCACCACCCTCCCCAGAAGCGTGAGTACACGGCAAGCGTTATGCCTGCCATGCTGCCAAATGCAATTCGTCTCCTTGGTGTTGCTGAAGCGAAGCATTCCACGGCAAGCCAGAGAAACACGACCTGAAAGAAAATGTTGACAATGTCGTTGTCTGAGCCAAGGCTCCTGTTCAGCACATAGGGATTCACGCTCACAAGGACAGAGCCAATGACTGCAACGATGTTGCCTCCTATCCTTCGCAGGAGAAGAAACAGAGGGACTGTAAACAGCAGAGAGAACACAAGAGGGGTCAGAAACGATGCCTGCATCAGGCTGATGTCAGGATTGAATGGCCTCAGCATCCCATACACTGCTACAATGACAAAAGGGTAATAATCAATCTGCTTAGGCTCACGAAGGGGTGCTAGGGTATAGGTATCATAGCAGATGCCATTCTCTATAGCATCGCACTGGCTTCCTTTTTCGACGATGTTCCTCGCCTGCCTCAGCCAGTAGTAGGAGTCAATATCTCCCAGATAAGCATACGCATGCTCTCCTGAGGGATACTGGAAGTGTTCCTTTATGGCCTGCGCAGCAGACTGAATCTGAGCATTAGCTTGCGCCTTATTTGCTTTGAGGAATTCCTCAAGCTTTATTGCTGCCTGAGCATCCAGTTGCTCCTGCAATAAGCCAGGGTACTGCTGTGCAACCTGCTGCGCAATTGCAGAGCGGTACTGGCTCATCACGCTGCTCTCTGCGGCCCGCTCAAGAGGGGCAAGCCTCATAGGCTCAGTCCTCACCATGAAGGTTATGATGAGGGGTATGAGAATGAGAAGCGTCCAGCTTTTGCCAGAAAGGGTTCCCAAGGAAAGAAGAGGCTTTGGCTGCTCATTGCCTAAGTGAGGAATAGTTCCCATTCTTCCCGTCAAAAACAGTGGCAATATAAATGTTGCTGAGGCATTGCGCCCTGAAACCACCTTCATAACATCAGACTTCCTGTGTAATCATCCTTTGTATTGCAGAGCGTCGTGCACTTTGAAATCCCGAGGTAAACAAAAAAGGCTCGGGCTGCGCAGGCAGCAGGGCATTTGTTGCTGGCATCGCCTCAGTATTAGAGCGCTGCTGCATGCGCGGATGAAGGATGGGCGACTCTGCCGTGCACGACGGAATGTTCATCATCAGGATTTGCAGCACAAACAAAGGAGGAAAGAAAAACAAAGGGC